>BNJT01001483.1_pt1 | contig 127152 bp, 187 predicted proteins | sample 8540491 | NCBI WGS metagenome assembly BNJT01 (sample SAMD00202455, study PRJDB9452) | human saliva metagenome | host: Homo sapiens | reverse complement strand
CGTCTCTGTACACTTTTTGAGAGACCAAAAAGTAAAAAGTACCGTCTATCATTGTAACACGTAAGCATATCCTCGTCAATAGGTTTTTCTTAATTTTTACTTATCTTCACTTCTTAATCAACCTTTTGCTTGATTATTATCATCTTAAAGATCTGAAAATATGCGACAACTAATTGGTGATAATTACTTAAATACTAACAAAAATAGCTATTCAATCTTATTTTTCACTTGAAGTCTGGGAAGGAACCACCGTATTTGAAGAGGCGCCTGAAGTATCTGAAGACGGGCTTGGTATCTCCGAAGATGGACTTGGGGTAACTTCTGGACTAGAGGATGGTGCAGGAGTCGAACTTTCTTGTGGCTGTATTCGTGGTTCGATGGAGATGGCAGGTGTTCGATAAACTGGCGCAACAGGCGTAGGAGAGAACGACTGCTGCTGGTCTGAATCAGGTTCAGTGGATTCCTCAGGTGTCTTCATTGCATCTTTTACGGCTTGAATTCGACCTTGGAACTTAGCTTTGGCTTCCTCATCTTTTACCTTGTCAACCGCTGCTTGTGCTTGAGTCAAACTTTCATCGGTACGCTCTTCTTCTAACTTTTTAACAGCTACTTCAGCATCCTGAATCGTATTATCTTCTGACGATGCTTTCTTAGTAGAACTAGCTTTACTGGAGCTTGAACGTCTACTATAACTGACTGTTTTAGCGGGAGCCCGTATTCTTCTGAGCTGGTTTTAAAAAAATATAAGTCCAGAAACCAAGATAAGCAGCATTATTGCCAGGATTCCTAAACGAACAAGGTTAGAAGCTTTCTCAATTTATCAAAAAAATATTTCTCATAATTCTTTCCTAAAGTTAATCAAATATATTCCCAATCTCAACATCAATCGTATTTGATTTAACGTCGATATTGGTCACCTTTAGCAGTGATTTATATTCCAGATGATCGCGATTAGCTTGCGCATTGTCCGCAAAGACCGCTACTCCTGCCAACTCCGAATCAAACTCAGACAGAAGACTAATCATCCCATTAACCGTTCCGCCTCCCTTGAGAAAGTCATCAACAATCAGCACTCGACTTCCAGCCTTTAGGCTACGTTTTTGAGAGGAACATTTTCTCAATCCGATCTCCGCTAGAGCCAGAGACATAGTTGACACTGACTGTAGAACCCTCGGTGATTTTTCAAATCACGACGAACAATGACAAAGGGAACATTCAAGACATTAGCGACAGCATTGGCCAAGGGAACACCCTTGGTCGCCACTGTCATAACAGCATCAATCTTTTGATCTTTAAAAGCTTTGGCAATGATGCGGCCAATATTATTGAGAATAGATGGTGTACTGAGTAAATCTGACAAGTAGATATAGCCGCCAGGCAGGATTCGATTACTCTCAGACAGCTGATCGCGGAGGTCTTGAACGATAGCCTTGGCCTCCTTTTTCTGAAAATGGAAGGAGTGAAGACAACACCTCCTCCAGCACCCGTAATTGTCTCAATCGTACCAATTTCGATTTCTTCAAAGGCACGTTTGATAATCACAATGTCTTCTGAAATGGAAGACTTGGCAGATTCATATTTTTCTGCAAATGTGTTTAAACTTGTTAATTGGTAAGGATGGTTAATCAAGTAATTGGAAATAACCACCATGCGCTCACTTCTTCTTAATTTCATTTTTTCACCAATTCGACTCCATCAAAATCAGCCACAAACTAATCTGAGAGCACTGCTCTTCTCGCATAGAGCACAAATCAGCTCTTTTCGATTCAAAGTTTGGAGTGATTTCTATGAATATTTATTTTATTTTTCATTATATCATACTATATCAAAAAAACGAACATTATACTAAATATAATGCCCATTTTTCGTATTTCACTTATCAATTTTTGGTTTATAGAAGGAACGATTTTCCAATGCGAATATTTTTATTAGTCATTTCTCCTGGAGCAACGAGAGACAGAGCCGTGGTCATCATCATCATTTCCGCATCCAGATTGTCAATCATGTGTAGGATTTCGGCTTCCATAATCTTTGGACGAACGGGACTGCCGTATTCAAGAAGGCCGTGGTGACTAAGAAGAACGTGGCGCAAAACGATAACATCTTCCTTGGTATCATCAATTTTCAGCTCTGCCAAGGTTTTTGGTCAATTCTTCATCAATCAACGCAATATGGCCAATCAGATTGCCTCGGACAGTATATTCCGTATTTTCTGGACCGCTCAACTCAATGACCTTGGCCAAGTCGTGCAACATGATCCCCTGCAAAAAGAAGGCTTTTATTGAGCTGAGGATAGATGTCACCAATTGCATCCGCTAGCTTGACCATGGTAGCTGTGTGAAAAGCGAGTCCTGATTCAAAAGCATGGTGATTGGTTTTCGCTGCGGGGTAAGAATAGAATTCCTTATCATATTTACTGTAAAGAGAGCGTACAACCCTTTGCCAGACTTGATTTTCAATCTTGAAAATCATTTGTGCCAAATATTCCCGCAGTTCTTTTTGGTCAACGGGTGGTTTTTCTTTAAAATCAGCAGGATTGTTGGGCTCGCCGGCCTTTGGCAGGCGCAGGGTCAACTGATTAACCTGAGGGGTGTTATTGTAGACCCTCGCGGCGTCCTTGCATGTGAACGACTTTCCCCGCTGTAAATTCCGCCACATTATGGGGCTGGGCATCCCATAATTTCCCTTCAATCACTCCAGTGTCATCTTGGAAAGTGAAGGCGAGGTAATTCTTCCCAGCTCTAGTCTGTCGGACTTCTGCTGACTTAATCAGATAAAAGCCTTCAAACATCTCATCTTTTTTCATTTGATTAATTTTCATAGTCTTCCCTTTCATCTGGAATATCGAGCAAGTGTAAATGAAGGTCTTGGTCAGACAATTCAATATGCCGCAGCGTTCTTTCAATAGCATTGGTTCGTCGAGTCAGTAGCTCATCAATGCTACCAGAAGCGTTCTTCAGATGTTTCTGAGCCTTGGCTAGAATACCGCCAAATTTATTAAATTCCAGCTTGACACTGCCCAGAACCTTGCTGATGTCATCTGCGCTACGCTGGATGTTTAGGGTTTTGAAGCCAACTGAGAGAGAATTAAGCAGGGCTGACAGGGTAGATGGACCCGCAACAACAATCTGTTTTCATCTCGCCGCAAACCATCGAAAAACTCTGGATTGCGAACCACTTCGGAATAGAGTCCTTCCGTTGGCAAAAACATAATCCCAAAATTAGTCGTAGCTGGCGGAGCTAGATATTTACTGTTGATGTCCTTGGCAAAACGCTTGACGCTAGCCAACAGCGACTTGCGATAAAGTTCAATTTCTTCCTTGTTGCCAGACTCGTAAGCCTCTTCCAAGCGGTAATAATCCGCCAGAGGAAACTTGGAATCGATGGGCAGGTAGACATAGTCCTGCTCTGTCTGCCCAGGCAATTTGATGGCATACTCCACGCGCTCACTAGAACCTGCCACTGTGGCAAATTCGCGCTCATACTGGCTGGGTGTCATGATGTCTTCGATAATTTGTCCCAGCTGGAGCTCGCCCATAATGCCACGGGTCTTGGTATTGGAAAGAACCTTATTGAGACTGCCCACATCCCGAGCCACTGTCTGCATCTCTCCTAAAACCACGATTGACAGACTCTAGCTGCTTGGACACCGTCTCAAAGGAGGTCTGCAGGCGACTCTGCAAAGTCTTCTCCAATTTTTCCTCAACGGTCTGGCGCATCTGCTCCAGCCGCAGGTCATTGGACTCCTGAATCTGACGCATCCGTTCATCGGTTTTGTCTCGATTTTTTTGCTGAAACTATCCGCCATTTCAGTTCGCAAATCCGTCAAATGAAGGTGCAAATCTGTTCGAACTTCGGCTAACTGATCTCCCAGAACAAGTTCCAACTCTTTTTGCCGAAGAGCCTCCTGCTGCCTTTCCTGCTCAAAGCGGTAATCCAGCTGGTCAGACAAGTGATCCTCCTGCTCTTCTAGCAAGACTCTGATCGCCTGCTCCTGCTGTCCCTGTCTCTGCCAGAAGAAATAGAGAAAGACCAGATTGATGATAAGCAGGATGATGATGATATACTCCATATCAACTCCTATCTTTACTGTAAATAACAACCTGTATAACCCTTGTCAAAGGATAAAAATACAGGTCTATCTATAAATTCGTTAGAAGCATAGACTTTTTTAAAGAAAAAATTCCTCTCATTTAAAGGATATTTGGCTCCTTCAATGGTCAGAGCCACATCCTCTGTCGGCAGAAAGGCCAGATAGTCCATGCCTTCCACTGGCTTGATTTCATGACGGCCAGAGGGCACATAGCGGAGGCAATTCTGGGCATCCACTAAGATCAGTTGCTCCATATAAGGAGCGATTTTATCATTGCTGGGCAAAAAAACATTGGCCAGAGCATGGTCTAAACGACCGCCAAAGGCGCCGAAAATCGTCAGATAAGCATCTGGATAGTGCTCAAAGCAAGCCAGAACAGCCAATTCTAAGTCCGTATCATCCTTTTCAGGCTGAGCCTGAATGACTTCCTTGGCACCAGCTTTTATGCGCAGCAATTCTTCATCGGAAACAGAATCAAAATCGCCAACCGCTAAGTCCAGAGGCAAGCCCTGCTTTAGCAAATAAAAGGCACCACGATCAACTCCGACAAAAAGATCAAAATCTCGATTGACCTCCGTCAAATCACCGCCAGCAAACAGAGCAATCCTAGGCATCTAGTGCATCCCTCAAGGTCTGAACTTGATGGCTGACATCACCTTTTGAAGACATAGCTACCGGCCACAAAAACATTGGCGCCAGCTTCTCTAGCCATCTGAATCGTCTTATCGTCAATTCCACCGTCAACTTCAATATCAAAGTTCAGCTGATTGGCCTCTCGCAGAGCGACCAGTTCACGAATCTTACCCATAGTTTCAGGCAGAAAAGCCTGGCCACCAAATCCTGGATTGACTGTCATAACCAAGACCTGATCCACTAAATTCAAGACATTTTTTTAATCGCTTCGACTGGAGTTCCAGGATTGATAACCACACTAGGTTTAACACCTGCCGCCCGAATCTTCTGCAAAGCTCCATGAATATGTGGCGTTGCTTCCACATGGATACTGATAATATCTGCACCCGCTCGAGCAAATTCCTCAATATGATGCTCAGGATTGGATACCATAAGATGGCAGTCAAAAACCATCTTACTGTGGGGACGCATACTGGCTACGACACCAGCACCAAAGCTAATATTAGGGACAAAATGGCCATCCATGACATCCAAATGGGCATACTCTGCCCCGCTAGCTTCTAGCTTTTTCAACTCGGTCTCAAAATTAGCATAGTCCGCACTCAGAACAGAGGGAGCAATTTTAAATGTTTTCATGATAGTTCCTTTCTTTATTTAGGGAAGTTTTTTTAGCCGTCTTTTTATAAGTTTCACGACGATTTTTCGATTTCACTGAGAAATTGCAGGTAATTTTCGAAACGAAAAGCAGCAATTTGCTCAGCTTCTACGGCTGGTTTGACGGCACAAGCCGGTTCATGCGTATGGGTACAAGTGCGGAATTTGCAGTCCCGACTGATTTCGGCAATTTCTGGAAAGGCGACGTTCAGATCTTCTGCCTTGTCTACTTCATAGTCTAGGGAAGAAAAAGCCCGGAGTGTCCGCAATTTTTCCCGCCATTCAGGTTATAAAAAGCTGACCGCCCGTGTCGTATGACGCCCCCGCCCCAGACTTTCAGAAATTTCTCCTGTTTCTAATTGCAAGTCTGGTGCTATTTTTATTGAGCAGGGTGGATTTCCCAACACCAGTCTGACCCATGAAAAACAGTGATTTTCCCTGTCAGAAGCGGCAGCAACTCCTCAGTGGTTTTAACAACCTCATAGCCGATGGCCTGATAGGCCTGTACATAGACATCCAAGCTCTGCTCATCTTCAAGCAGGTCTAACTTGCTGATGTAGATAATAGGATGGATCCGCTTATGCTCTAAAAGCACCAGAAAACGATCCAAGAGATTAGCATTGAAGTCCGGCTCCTTGGCACTCATGATGACAACTGCCTGATCAATGTTTACAATGGGTGGCCGCACCAAACTATTTTTATGCTCGGCGATTTTTTTAAAATGTAGCCTTCAGAATCCTTGTCCGCTGAAAATTCGACATGGTCACCAACATAAGGCGTCTGACCTTTTTTGCGGAAATTTCCACGCGCTCTCGTCTGATACACCTGCCCATCTGACTCTACATAATAAAAGCCAGCCAAGGCTTTGATAATTATTCCTTGCAAGACTGCTCCTTTTAAAGTTAATACAATTATTATATCAAAAACATATATTTGGCTTTTACTATTGGCATTTTCGAAAAAAATATGTTATAATAAAAAAAGCAAGCGGAGGTGGTGGAACGGCAGACACGCATGCTTCAGGCGCATGTGCCCGTACGGGTGTGAGGGTTCAAATCCCTTCCTCCGCATCGAACAGGAACTCTTGTCCAAGTTGACAAGAGTTTTTTTCTTTTGAAAAAGTATGAAATAATCTTAAAATTTTCTTTTCAGAAAAAACCAGCCCTTTTCAAAAAGGCTGGTTTTCAATATCTTATAATCCTTGTTCTTTCAAGGCATCTGCTAAACGGGCAAAATCTGCCAAAGTCAAGGCTTCTCCCCTGAACACTTGGAGACAATTCAGCTTGCTCTAAAGCAGCTGTTAGCTTAGCCTTGGTCTCCTCTGACTTCCCAAAATGACTGGTCAGATTGTTCCAAAGCGTCTTGCGACGATGAACAAAAGCTAGCCTTAGAAACCTTAAAAAGAATTTCTCGTCTTGGACTTCAACTGCTGGCTGGTCTCTACGCACCATCTTGAGAATGGCCGAATCCACATTTGGCGCTGGCACAAAGACTGTCCGCGGCACGATAAAGGCAACCTTGGCCGTCATGTAATACTGGACCGCGATTGACAAACTGCCATAGGCCTTGGTATTAGGCTGAGCCGAAATACGATCTGCCACTTCCCTCTGCATCATCACGACAAACTCACTAAAAGGAATCCCGCTCTCAATCAAATGCATGAGAATCGGCGTCGTGATGTAGTAGGGAAGATTCGCCACTACTTTTATAGGCAGATCTGGATTCTTAAACTCTGCTATGTACTGGGCCAAATCAACCTTGAGAATATCCTGATTAACCACTGTCACATTGTCAAAATCGCGCAGGGTATCCGCCAAAATCGGCACCAGCCGATCATCAATCTCAAAAGCCATGACTTCTGCGGCGCTTTCCGCTAAAAAAACTCCGTTAAAGCCCCAATACCGGGCCCAATCTCGATGACATTGATATTTTTGTCAATCTCAGCTGTATCCACAATCTTCTGGAGGATGTTGGTATCCGTCAGGAAATTCTGACCGAAAGATTTTTTAAAAGTGAAACCGTGACGCTCCAGAATGGCACGGGTTACACTATAATCTGCAATTCTCATGTTTTCTTTTTCTATTAAAAATAAGCTTCAGGTGTAGAATGGTAAATCAGCTCAAATTGGTTGTCACCATTCGCCCCTTTCAATCATTGTCTTTAACAAGGCATCTGCTTGAAGCGTCTCTTTTGTTTTTTTGTAAAGTAGGCTCCCTGTTCCCATTGATATTGCGAAGCTCCCATGCAACATCATTTCCTTGAACAAGAGGGAGATAACTATCCTCTTCAAGAAAAGCAAAGAAAGCTTCAACTGTCATTTCTTCAGACACTTTATATTCTGTCTTATGTGGAACAGTGTCATCTCCCGCACTAACAGAGATTCTGTCAACTAGGATCTTCATTTTTACCTCTTCTACTGCTTTGGAGCATCATTTAACTCGGCGCTTATTTTTTTCCATTTCTTTGAAAGAATCTTGGCTTATGTAACAGCCCGCTTTTAGATACTGTGTTCCATTGACAATGTAGTCAAAAATAGCAATCATATTTCCTGCCGGCTCAATCATTCCGTCCCATTCTTCATCAAAAACCATCTGCAGACGTTTCCAGTCTGTAAAGAGTGAGATAGCTTGTCGGCCTTCTTTTCCTTCTCGAACTGGTAAATCTAGACTAGCCCCTCTTTCTAATATTACTTCCTTAGCCTCGTCGCTCGCTTCAGGGAAATTCTCCCCTCTTCGCACCGGAATGAGGAATTTAGCCTTAGGTACCGCCTTTGATAAGAAGCCATAATAAAGCCTGTCAACCAGCTGTTTGTCTTCTGTATCTGGCTCACCTAGCTGTCCAAGTAAAAGTAGCCATCTCACTACATCAGGATTCCTAACAGGCACTTGGATCCAAGGAAGATTAGAAAAATCAGGTTCTTCTACCAAGCTTTGAGCCTTGATGCACACATCATCGGAATTCATGATAATTCCTAGCGCACCATTAAGGTAAAAAGCGGAGCCCAAAAAGTTTTTGATAGCTTCCTTGTCCTCTGTATTTTCAATCCGTCTCACTTCGGTATTTGGCTGACTGTCAAACGTTTCTTTGTAATGATGGTACCAACGAGAAGTTGAGAGGTGAATCAAAGGATCTGTACACAGGTAGCCATCATCCCCTCTGTCATATGTCTTTGAAAACATATAAGGCTCTCCTGTTAATTGGGAATAAATCACATAGACCTCATCTGCTTCAAGCAGCTTATCTCTGACAACCTCCTCAAGGTGGGCAATTTTAGCCAGATTTTTTTGATATTCTTCTTCGCTTCCATTTTGTCGATTCTCTCTACAATCCCATAAGAATAAACGCAAAATTTCTACACTATCTTCTAAACTAGCTCGCAGATAATCTTCATTGCTCATATCTCCATTCTGCATTTCCACAAAAGATGTATAGAGGGCATCTGTATAACTAGATAAAAGCTGGCGCTCATCTATATTGGACGTGTAGAGAACACTCCCCTTTTTAAGTCGACCTGCGACCTCAGATACAGCTACAACAATATGGGCAAGGGGCTCGTCTGTCAAGAAGTTAGAATCTTCTTTTCCATTGCTTAATTTTTTTCAACCGTCAGCACGCCAAAAGACTCAAAGCTTTCACCAGGATTACATACTTGCAGACGGTCGCCCTAACTTTAAGCTTCCTTTCAATCGGCCCAAAAATCAGCAACTGATCGGATTTTCCCAAGTGAAAAGAAGTCAAACACTCCCAAGCAAGCACTTGTCTCACTGGTCTCTTTTTACAACTTCTGTTGCAGTTTCTATCTTTTCTTTTTTTCTTCCCAAAAATTAAACCAAGCCAATGCTATTTCTCCTTATGGACTTTTATTTTTTTAATTCTACCTTTATTTATCCTCAACAAAAACAATTGCTTTCCGCTTGATAAAAATAAGCCTCTCCATCCTTATCTAACACTGTCTCCAATAAAGGTTCTATGTTCAGTGCATCTTCAAGACTAATGATATTGATTTTAGAGGAATCGCCTAGATCCTCCTCACTCTCATAACCAGTAAAGAACTGCCAGCCACTATCTTTTTCGCTATTGATCTCCGCTCGAACCGCCCAGTTGATTTCTCTTCTTTCAAGACAATCATCTGTAATCAAAGCACCCAGCGACTCATCAAAATTTGGCTTGGGTAGTAGCACTGATGCAATATGATAAGGTAGAAATTCAAGCTCATCAGCTATTTGGATGGAAGTAATAAAAGCTGGCTGGTTGGTTAGAATCCCTTTGAAGACTCCATCACCAATCTGCGTAATCTCAACCCACATTCGTTCAGCTCGACAGCCATTTCCCAAATCACGGTCTAGAACAAAGAAAAGTCTAACTTGATCCCCAACCTTCAGTCCGTTAATCTCTTCCTGACTCGGAATTAAAAAAATGCCTTAGGTCATTTTGATTCTTAGCCCGAACATCCTCTAAGGTATAGCCAATCGTTTCATTATTTTCTCTAGATAAATTAGAAAAGCTCATATATTGTTCTCCTATCTACTAGACTTTAATAATCGGTCATCACTTCTTCCACTTCTGCCAAGGTTACGCCAAACAGTTCCAACCGCTTGAGCAGCTGTTTGCCATTGGAATAGCCGATACGGAGCTCTTCCCCCAGATACTCTCGGCGCTGACGGCTGTCGCTTCCTAGGAGCAATCCCAGCCGCATGAGGTCATTCTTTGTTACATCAAAATCACTGCTTGACTCAAAATGGCTGGTTACCCCAGCGAGGGCTGTCTTTAAGTCTTCAAAACTAGCGTGCTCAATACCTAGCGAGCACCCTTTAGTCTTGGACTTGGGAGCTGCTTCGTCACGCTTGAGGAAGGCATGTTGGACAGTGGGAATTTTCGTCATAATCAGACGGCGAATCCGCTCGCCGTTGAAATCAGGATCTGTAAAGACAATAACTCCATGCAAATCATGCAGGCGCTGAATGCGTTCGATATCGGTATCGCTGATAGCGGAGCCTCTCGTTTCATAGGTCTCAACATCAAAATAGCGCTTGAGATTGGCTGTGTCGTCGCGCCCTTCCACAACGATCACTTGGGGGATTTTTATCTTCTCAGTCAAGCCCAAATACCTTCTTTGCATTTTCATAGGTCGCTTGAGCCACTTCCTCGACAGTCAGCCCACGCAGCTCCGCAATTTTTTCCACAACATAGCGGGTATAGGCTGTTTTGTTTTCTCGGCCACGCTTGGGAACAGGTGCTAAGTAAGGCGCATCCGTCTCGACGAGGATTTTCTCCAAAGGCAGGTTCTGCGCAGCTTCTTGAATATCCGTCGCTTTTTTAAAGGTGACGACTCCAGAAAAGGAAATCATCATCCCCAGCTCGATAAAGCGCTCTGCCATTTCCAAAGAACCCGAATAAGAGTGCATGATACCGCCACGAGGGCCTACACCCTCACTCTTGATAATCTCATAGGTGTCTTCTAAAGCGTCGCGCGTGTGGACGACAAAGGGCAGATCTAACTCTTTGGAGAGCTGGATTTGTCGGCGAAATACTCGCTCTTGCACTTCCTTTGGCGCTGTCATCCAGTGATAATCCAGCCCAATCTCGCCCAGAGCCACCACTTTTGGATGAGCAAGCTTTGTCCAACAGATAGGCTTCCACCTCCTCATCATAAGTCCCAGCCTCAGTCGGATGCCAGCCAATAGTTGCGTAAATCTGCTCATAATTGTCGGCCAACTCCAAGGCGCGCTCAATGGTCGGCCGGTCAAAACCGACAACATTCATATTGCGGACGCCCATTTCTGCAGCTAGCTGGAGCTCTTCTGCCTCTCGACCAGCAAACTCTTCCACATTTAAATGAGTGTGTGTATCAAAAATGTTCATGCTTTTACTTCCTTACATTTCCTGTCTCTCATTATACCAAAAAAGTCAGTTAAAGGGCAAGAGCTTTACTTTCTCTCCGCCTACTTCAACGGGTATTTGTTATTTTTTTCAGCGCCCATCAAAAAAATACTTTTACTGTTTTTTTGATAATTTTTTTGTTATTTTTCGATATTTTGTTATTGATTATCGATATATTTTGTGCTATAGTAAATAAAAAAATAGAAATTATTTGGAGGAATCCATGTCAAAGACAAGACAAAAAACAGCTGAAGATATAAGCATTGTGCTTACAAAAATCAGCCTCAGCATTTTATTCATTGCTTCCATTGTCCTGATAGCCATCGGACCTTGGGTAGTCAGCCTAGTCATTGAATTTCCCTCTCCTTTCTTTCAGGGAGAAAGTCGCTATTGGATATTGTTGCTTCTAGGCTATGTCTTGGGCTGCCTGGCTCTGACCTGTATCGTGCATCTCTATCGGCTCCTTAGCCGCATCGGGAAAAAAATCAGGTCTTTATCAGACAGAATGTACAGTATATGCGCTATCTGGGCTGGGAAGTCGGAATGGTCGCCCTCATTTCTTTCTTTATGGGCTTGACAGTCTATATGCCCATGCTCCTCGTAGCCGTTTCTTGCTGCATTTTAACCTTGATTATCCGGGTTATCCGCAATGCTTTTTGGCAAGGCCATTGAGCTGCAAGAAGAAGTAGACTACACGATTTAGGAGGGACTATGATTCAAATAAATTTAGACCTTGTCATGGCTCAAAAACGGATTAGTGCTGGACGCTTAGCAGAATTGATTGACCTCACCCCTGCCAACTTGTCCATCTTGAAAAATAACCGAGCCAAGGCAATACGCTTTTCAACACTTAATGCCCTTTGTCGGGAATTGGACTGCCAACCCGGCGATATTCTTGAATATATCACAGATGAAACCGAGGAGGAATAAACATGGAAACACCATCACAAGAACAGATGACAGGGCAACCCTACCTTCCTTTTGAAAAAGACCAAGAACGAAAAAGCATCTTCACAGCTTTAAATATAAAGGAACTGAAGAATTATAGAATCAGCTCTCTCATTCTCTATTTTTTTGGCCTACTTTTTATACAGTTGCCATCGACGGTAACAAAACCATTTACTTTTTTCCTATTGCGATTGGTTTGATTAGCCTGACCGAGTGGTTAGTAAGAAAAAAACGCCAAAAAGCTTGCCTCAAATCGAAAAGGATGCCTCTGCTGGGCTCGAGTCCAAGCTTTTCCTGATTCTCAGTTTAACTCAGGCACTGGCACTCAGTATCTGGAGCTTTCACCCACAATTAGAAATTTTTCAGACTTTGACTCTCCACATCTCCTTTTCTTTTTATATCCTGTCACGGATGGGCTGGCTCAATCAAGGCCGCTTGGGGATCATGGTTTGGTACGATAGCATTCAGGCTTTTGTGATTCTACCTTTTAGAAACTTTTTCGCTGGTCTTCAGGTCTTTGCTCTGAGCGATAAGGCTTCAGATGCAACTACTGAAGACAGCGATTCTTCTAAAAAAGCACTCCAAAGTACGATGATCGCAAGCAGCCTTCTTATTGCTGGTACGCTTGTCTTCTTCGTTTGGTCACAACTCAGCCAAGTCTCTGATCGATTTGCTCTTTTCTTTAGTGATACAGCTGATGCCTTGCATCTTTTCTTTGACTTGATCTTTTCAAATCTTGATACAGACGCCATCGCTCTTCGTCTCTTCTTGGCCCTACCTATCGGCCTTTATCTCTACAGTCTGATTGTTGGCAGCTTACTGAATCAAAAAGATATCAAAGTTACCTATCAAAGCTTCCAAAATAAAATTCAGCCACTGCGGATGTTCCCTGCTTTTACAGCCTATATCATCATCGGCAGCCTCTGCCTGACCTACGCTCTCTTTTTCCTCGTTGGTTTAGGAGAATTAAGCGAACTCCTTAGTGCTGGCACTAGCCTCCAAACCATTTCTCCACAAAATGCCCTCAACCGTAGCTGTTGCTGGTTTCTGGCAGCTCGTTCGTGTATCACTTCTAAATTTCGCTGTCTTAGCCGCCTTTTATTTGCTGGCCCAAAAGCCTCTCTGGGACCAGAAAGGCACTCGTCTAGCCAGCACTATTCTCTTTATTTTCGCATTTTTACTGGCCTTGCTTGCTGGCTGGAAACTCTTTGGCATCTATATCTATCTTTATGGTCCAACACCATTGCGCCTGATCTCCGCTTGGTTTATCCTCGTTCTACTGGTCTGGTGTATTCTGACCCTGATTCGCTTCTACAAGCCCATCCAAGCGATCCGAATCGGTATCTTCTACGCCCTTATTAGTTTCACGCTACTTTGCTATCTCTATCCCCTGCTCTTAGCTGCTTGATAGAGATCATACTTACATGCCAACATAATTATCAAAAAGAGGCTGGGACAAAAGTCCTAGCCTCTCAATTGTCTTTGGATTGTCGAGCAAGACGCAGTGGTTGAGTGGGCTCTACTACGCTGATTTCATCAGCTTTTACAGCCCTACTCAACTGTGCGGAGGCGGGATGACGAAATCGAATTCTAACCAATTACCGATTTCTGTCCCACTCTCTTTTCTTTTATTCAAACTAGCTAATAGACTCGCGAGAAACTCCTAGACCATCTCGCTTACTTTCCCTTTCACGTTAAGTTCCTATCCGGCACGGACTCTCTGAATCTCATTTCTTCATAGCACTACTAGCCATATTTAAACCATACAAGCTCGTTTTACAAGAGCAATAGAAAAACCAGCGGTCTCGAGTCTCCACTGGTTTCTTTATGGTAATCGTTTGGATTATGCAGCCAAAACTTTGCGTCCTTTACGACGACGAGCTGCCAATACGCGACGACCGTTTTTAGTTGACATACGGTTACGGAATCCGTGTTTGCGCGCACGACGAAGTTTACTTGGTTGATAAGTACGTTTCACGATGAATACCTCCTCATAGATTTTGTATTCGTTTAGCCGGCTATAAAGTGATCAGTTACTAAACATACTTTACTATTCTATCGGATTCTCTCCTGTTTGTCAATAGTATTGGAAGAATTGTTTCTTTTTGGAAACGAAATCATTCAAATCGTGTCGCTTCATAGAAGGGAATCAAGGCTGTCATAGCCTGCTCAAGCTCCGATAGAACTTGCTGCTTACTTGCGGCCTCGGAAAGATTAACATCATATTTGATCAAAACCTTGCGAACTAGTCCAGCAGCCACCTCCTGGCTTAGATACTGCCTATTTGCCTCCGTAGCTTCGAAGCGTTGACTCACACCATCTATCTGGGCAAAATAGTAAGCCGGCGGCTGAATGGGCAGATTCAATACCCGATTTTGCTTGCTGAGACTGTGCTCGTCTTTCTTGCGCTCCATAAAGCTTACCTCCAGCGACACTCCAAAAATCTTCTGCAGTTCCATACAAGCGCAGAGCGAACATCGGTTCTGTGATTTCCCCATAGCCTCTTAGATAGTTCCAAAAATGTGGGCGTAAGATCTGAGCCTGATTCAGCCAATTGCTGGTCCGCTCCAGACTCAGCTTAGGATAGAGTGCCTGAAAGTCTCGGACCAAGTTCGCAAACTCCCTGCCGAGCAGCCTGACCTCTAGCTTTCAAATCCAACATTGTCTCTCGCAATCCCCTGCCTTGTCTCGGTGAAATGTATTTACTTCCTTGAACAGTCAAAAATGACTCAATAGCTGGAAAAAAAGTGACATGGAATTTTTCTCCTTTCTGTATCTAAAAAAACCAGCTGAGCAGCTGGTTAAGATTTATTCCGAATCAATATCTACAACAACGTAGCGGTTAGGCTCATCGCCTTCTGAATAGCTAGTCACACCATCAATTCTTGAGATGATCCGGTGGATGATTTTACGCTCACTATTAGACATAGGATCCGTATGCTGGCTGCGACGGTCTTCTAGAGCACGCTGAGCCAATTTTTGCGCATAGCTTTGCAAAACTTCAGCACGATGCTCCACATAGTCATTTACATTGATAGAAATGTAGAAGCTCTTAGAATATTGATTATAAAGATAATTCTGAGCCAACAGCTGCAAGGCTTTCAAGACTTTACCGTGGTAACCAATCACGCGCCCTGGCTCATTCGTATCAATTTGCATATTGATTGTTCGGCGATTGTGGCTGCTAGAAAGAGTCGCTTCAACATCCATTTCATCCACAATCTTTTGCACATATGCAGTCACACTTGCGACAACTTCTTCAATATCACAATCATCCTCAACCTGGATCCCCAAGTCAAAGAAGGACGACTCAGCTGTCTCTTGCTGACTAGGTGCCACTTCTGCTAAAGAGCTATCTTCCTCTGAGTCTTTCTGAGTCTGTGCTTCATCAACCGCTTGACTGGTCTTTAAGAAATCAATTGCACCTGTTTCTTCCAGAATGGTACTGGCATCTTTATCGTTTTTAAGAATTTCAGCCTTGACTTTTTCTGAAACAACTTCACCTTCGCCCTCGGCCTTCTTGATAGCCGTCACCACTCGTCCCAAGTCGACTGTTGCTTCACTAACACTCTGTACCGGCTCATTTTGCGCATTGATTTCCTCAGGAACTCCTTTTACCGCCTGTTGGTTGGCCTTGGCCACAGTCGTTTCAGCAATCGGCTCCACATCTACCTGCGCAGGCTTTTGGGCCAAATAAACCGAGAAAAACCTTTCTTTCACGCGAAAACAACGGTAATATGTGCTCTCATTCGTGGGATATCCAGCGTTTTTTTAATCCATTTTGAATCGCTTCTTCAACACTTGCTCCTGTAAAAATAACCATCTGCAAGAGTCCTCCTTTTTACTTTTTTTCTTTTTCTGTGCTTTTTGAAGGGCACGTTTTTTCTTCATTTCCAATTGGCGCTCCGCCTTTGCCTTCGCTTCGCGTTCAGCAATAATCTTAAAAGGATTGCTCAAAAGCAGGGTCTGACCGACTTGATAGGCGTTAGAAACTGTCCAGTAAAGAGCTACCCCGCTAGCTGCATACACCGCAAAGAAGAAAATCAATACCGGCATTAGGGTAGGTCATCACTGCCGTCCCACCATTTTTCTCTGGCAAAGCCTTATTAGATAGCCAAGTGCTAAAGAAAGTAAAGAGAGCGGCGAGAATAGGTAGGATAAAGGTCGGATCTGTTGTTCCTAGATTAAGCCAGAGGAAGTGACCTGTTTTCAAAAATTCAACCCGTGTCAGAGCTTGAAAAAGTGCTACAAGCACTGGCATTTGGATAAAGAGGGAAGAATGCAGCATAGGGATTGACTCCCATTTCTTTATAAAGCTTGCTGGTTTCCTCTGCCAAAGCTGCTCTACTATCCATATCTTTGCCCGGATATTTTTTTCCCCTGAAGCTTCTTGATATGAGGCTGAACTTCCTGCATCTTTCTAGACGAGGTCGTCTCGAAACTGGAAGACTGGCAACAAGACTGTACGAATAATCAAGGTAAAAAGAATAATCCCTGATTCCTGTACTTCCATTAAAGGACAAGAATTGAATCATCTCCGCAAAGAAATAAACTAATTTCTCCCAAAAATCACTTGAATTAGCGGTCACTTCGCTGGTACCACAAGCCGTCAGAATGAGCAGCGAAGCCACTAAAAGAAATCCTATTTTACTCTTCTTTTTCACAACTAAATCCTTCCTGATAAATTTTTTGCAACTTTTAAGACATGCAATAAATTTTGTTCCACTTGATGGTAGTCTAGAGTTTCAACTCCCTTGCGAGCAATAACAACAAAGTCATCCTTGGTCAAATCCGCCCGATGCTGAATCAAGACATGACGAATCTTTCTTTTGATACTATTGCGGACAACTGCATTGCCCAGCTTTTTACTGACTGAAATCCCCACTCGAAAATGGCGCTGTTCTTTTTCTAATTTATAAACGACAAACTTTCGATTGGCAAAACTCTGCCCAGCTTTAAAAATCGCCTTGAAATCTTTTTCGCTCTTAACGCGATAGTTTTTTCTCAAAACTCAACTCCATCCACCAAAATTAACTCTATTATACCATATTTTCCCAAAAAGCCAATAAGGGCTAGGTACGAGACGAGCCCTCTTTTTGAATAGTTTTACCGAATGAAAGAAGTAGTTTGAAAAGAAGAAACCAGCCGCTCAGCTCCAAAAAGAGTCCGGGACAAAAGTCCTAGCCTCTCAATTGTATTTGGATTATCGAGCAAGACGCAGTGGTTGAGTGGACTCTATTACGCTGACTGCATCAGCTTTTATTGCCCTACTCAACTGTGCGGAGGTGGGACGACGAAACCGAATTCTAACGAATTACCGATTTCTGTCCCACTCTCATTTTACACGGTAAAAAACGTCTGGGTGCTCTGAGATACCTTGGGCAATAATGAAGCGATCTCGACTGCTATCAGTCGGATCCTGCCCGCTAACAGTCTCTCCTGCTGGCAGCTTTTTCCCTGCTGGAATAATAGACAGGGCAGCACCTGTAAGATTATGCCAACGAATATTTGTGCGATAAATTCCATTTTCATCCAGACCAGCGTAAACCAGCTCCAGCTTGGCAACATCTGATACAAGTCCCTTGGCATCAAAGATATAAGTGACGCCATTGGCATCTTTCCAAGTACCAGCCATGCTAGAAAAATCCCAGAAGCAATGGCCTGCATATCTAAATTAGAGGTTGCGGCAGGCTCTTTTTCCACCTTGCTTTTCTGACTTAGCAGAAGACTCCTTAGTTGCTGGCTCCGAAGGCTCCTGACTGCTAGAGATAGAAGTGTCCGAACTACTTGTTTCGGTAGAAAGCTCTGTCGAACTTTTTGTGCGTCTCAGACTTTTTGGAAGAAGCCGAGCTGGTCGAGGTCGAGCTAACTTTTGGAACTGCTAGAAGGCGAAGTCGGCTGGTCTTTCTTTTGACCGCAGGCCACTAACACAGACGATGCCACCAGAGTTCCAGCCAAGAGAATCATCCATTTTTCATCTTTAGCACCTCGCAATATTTTTCTTGTTCTTGTAACATTATTGTAACATAAATACAGCTTTTTAGAAAGCAAAAACCAGCTCGAAAGCTGGCTTATCTTATTGAATCAACATATTGTCGATATGCTGGATAGATTTTTTTCGCGGCCTAATAGGTAAATGGTATCTGGCAACTCTGGACCATGCATTTCACCTGAAACAGCGATACGAATTGGCATGAAGAGGTTTTTGCCCTTGATACCTGTTTCTTTTTGGACTGCTTTTGATTTGTGGGAATATATTTTTCTGTCACAAATTCTTCATCTGTCATTGCTTCCAGTTTTGCTTTGAAAGCTTCCAAAACGACTGGAACTGTTTCGCCGGCCATCACTTCTTTCTCTGCTTCCGTCAATTCTGGGAAATCTGAGAAGAAAAGGTCTGTCAATGGCACAATCTCATCTACTGACTTCATTTGTGGTTTGTAGAGTTCTACCATTTTTTCAGCCTTGTCGGTCAAGCGTCCTGCTTCCTCCAAGAATGGTTTTGCCATTTCAAAGATTGTCTCAAAATCCGCATTCTTGATGTACTCATTGCTCATCCAGTCCATCTTTTTCTGATCAAAGGCAGCTGGAGATTTGCTGAGACGGTTTTCATCGAAGAGTTTGATGAGTTCTTCACGAGAGAAAATTTCGTCTTCCCCACCAGGATTCCAACCAAGAAGTGCGATAAAGTTAAAGACTGCTTCTGGTAGGTAGCCCTTTTTGCGGTAGTCTTCGATAAACTGGAGAGTGTTGGTATCGCGTTTAGACAACTTTTTACCAGTTTCAGAATTGATAATCAGGGTCATGTGGCCAAACTCTGGTGCTTCCCAACCAAGCGCTTCATAAACCATAAGCTGCTTAGGTGTATTGGCAATATGGTCGTCACCACGGATAACATGAGAGATTTGCATATCGTGGTCATCGATGACAACGGCAAAATTGTAAGTTGGGTAACCATCTTTCTTTTTGGATCACCCAGTCACCACCAATATTGCCACCTTCAAACTCAATATCGCCCTTGACCATATCAGTCCACTTGTAGATACCAGCTTCATTGACAGCCAGACGAACCGTTGGAATGATAGCCGCTGCTTCGCGTTCTGCGATGTAAGCTGCTTTTTCTTCTTCGCTCATGCCAAGGTATTCGTTGATGTAGCGAGGTGTTTCACCAGCCGCTTCTTGGCGCTCGCGCTCAGCAGCCAATTCTTCTTCTGTAACATAAGATTTGTAGGCCTTGCCTTCGGCTAGCAATTGGTCAATGTATTTTTGATACAATTCCAAACGTTCTGATTGGCGATAGTTTTCATGTGTTTCAGGGCTTTCATCCCAATCCATGCCCAACCAACGAAGGTTTTCAAGCTGTGAACGTTCACCATCTTCGACATGGCGCTTGCGGTCTGTATCTTCAATACGGATGATAAAGGTTCCACCGTGGTGACGAGCATAGAGGTAGTTAAAGAGCGCGGTCCGCGCATTTTCCGATGTGTAAAAGTCCTGTCGGACTTGGTGCATAACGCACTCGAATATCTTTTGTCAATTTTCGATCTCCTATTTGGGAATAGCAGGAAGGTCTTGCCCTGCTTTCGTATTCAAACGTTATTATTATATCACATTCTCGACCCAGAATCCGCTGAATCGCATGATTTTTAAGACAGTCTTTCTTCGAGGACAAAGTCAATTGGCAGCCAAGCTAAAACCTGCTCCATCTGCTTTTCCCAGTAGTACCATTCATGGTTGCCAGGACTGTGGCTGTAAGTAATATCCAAGCCCAAGTCTTGCAGATTTTTTTCACAGCCACCTGATTGGCCTCGTAGAGAAAAATCCTCTTCACCGCACCATGCCCAAAGCTTAGTCTTTTTATCAGATTGCTTGGCTATACTTTCCAGTGAATGGGGGCTACTGGTCCAGTCTTTAAAGTCTCCAAAAACTCCTCGCCAATAGGCTGGTGTTGCTATTTCAGCATTATCTGGACGACTATCAAGAAAACTCAAAGCCCCTGAAAGACTAGCCGCGTATGAAAAACGGTTAGACTTGAGAGCCAGCTTAAAGGATCCGTATCCGCCCATGGAAAGACCAGCGATAAAATTCTTCTCTCGCTTGTCAGACATATTGGGGAAAAAGCGCTTGAGCACCCGTGGTAGCTCTTCAGCGATAGCCTCGTAATAGTTAAAAACCGTATTGAGTATCGGTGTACCAGCCATTGCTGGTATTCGGCATGACAACAATCAAGTTAGTCGAGCGAACCAGACGTTCGATATTTGAGCGCTTAAGCCAGCTATTGTGATTACCGTTCATACCATGAAGCAGATACAAAACAGGAATATCCTTATCATCTGGCTTGTCCACGCGCGACGCATCTGGATAGAGGACATTGACTCCCCACTCCATCTCCAAGGCTTCTGAATAATATTCTATCTGCATCACTGCCATCTTTTTTTCTCCTCTTGTAAAAACTACTGTTCTTGACCATGCAGCACAGCCAGCCACACTCCGAAAGCAAAGCCTGTTCTGCGACCGCCAAAAGATAAGAAAAAGCCGATATTCGACTTTCTCTCTGCAAAATACTGGGAAAGTTACTCCCTCGAGTGACTCTAGCGAACTTCCATGACAACCGGAAGAATAGCCGGCCGTCGTTTGGTTTTGCTCGAAGAGGAACTTGGCCAAACTATCACGGACTGTTCCCTTAAGCTCGCCCCCAGTCAAAGTTATCCTGAGCCAGATAGTCTTCCACTGTCTTATTGATCAGGTCAGTGCTCTCCCGCAGGATGTCACGACTCTTCTTGACATAGACAAATCCACGAGTATGAACCTTGGCTTTGGAAATGATTTTCTTCTCCTTACGATTGACCGTGAGCGCCACGATAAAGATACCGTCTTCAGACAGAACCTTACGGTCACGTAGGACGATATTGCCCACATCGCCGATGGCATTTCCATCAATCATGACATCGCCTGCTGACACTGCTCCAGCTGGCACAAAGTCGCCATTTTCGTAGGACATGACGCTACCACGCTTCGGTATCAAGATATTTTCTGGTAAAAATCCCGACTTCCATGGCTGCCTTAGCATGGGCATCCAGTCCGCGGTATTCTCCCTGAATCGGGAAGAGGTACTTGGGTTGCAATAAATTGAGCATGAGTTGCAAGTCACGTGCATTGGCATGGCCAGATACACGCAAGTTTTGGGTAATCAGCTTGACCACGCCACCAGCTTGGTAAATCATGTTTTCCACACGCGCTACGACTGCTTCCTTGGCAATAGATGGCGTTGTAACGATGTAAACCAAGTCTCCGTCTTTGATTTCTACATAACGGTGACGACCGATGGACATCTTGCGTAGACCATTAATAGGCTCGCCCATCCGACCCGTCTCCAAGATAATCAGCTCATGATCTTCAAACTTAGACATTTCCTTAGGCTTGATCAAAAGGCGTTCATCCGCCAAGGATAATTTCTTGAGGCGGATAGCCGTACGAACGATATTTTCAATATCAAAGCCTGTCAAAACGACGCGACGACCTGTTTCTGCCGCAGCTTCAAAGACCTGTTGGATCCGAGACAGGTTGCTGGCAACCGCTGCTACGATGACACGCCCATCCCAATCCGAAATCGTGTCTGTAATCTCACGACCAACCTCGCTCTCACTAGCCACTTGCACAGTGCTATCAGCGTTGGCTGAATCACTCAGGAGAGCTAAAACACCCTCACGGCCAATCTCAGCCAAACGGCCGAAATCTGTCGCATAAGATTCGCTGGCAGATTGGTCAAACTTGAAATCTCCTGTATAAACAATATTACCTTCACGCGTCTTGACAACAATTCCCAAGCTCTCTGGAATCGAGTGGGTCGTCCGGAAGAAAGAGACAACTGTTTCGCCAAATTCAATTTCTGTATTTTCATCGATAACATGAAAATCATTGAATTTCTTAACAGCGTCATTGTTTTTTTAACAAAAGAGCTTAGCTAGCTCAATCGTCAACTCCGAACCGAAAACCGGCACCTTGGCTTCTGCCAAAAGATAGGGCAGTGCACCGATGGCATCCGCATGGCCGTGAGTCAGAAAGACACCCGCAATTCGGTCTTTATTTTCAAACAAATAATCCATGTTGGGAATGACTACATCTACTCCCAACTGCTCATTTTCTGGGTACTTGAGCCCAGCATCCAATACAAAAATGGAATCATCCACTTCGGCGACGTAGAGATTTTTCCCATTCTCGCGAACGCCGCCCAAAAGTAATCAGCTTAATCGTGCTTTTTACTCATTTTTTTACTCCTATCGATTTTAGAATCTCCTTTATCAAAGATTCCTTGATTTTATTATTAACGGTCCTTGGCAAGCCAAGTCGAATTACAGTTTTGCAAACAGAGTTTGCACATCTTAGTCATTATAGCATTTTTTTCACGCTTTTTTTCAAAACAAAGGAAACTCATAGAGCAAGCTAGAAATCTCAGAATAGGTATTTGATACAGCAAGTCTCTGGTCACTTCTTCCTTCCTAATTCAAAAATGCGAAGAAAGCCCTCCCCGTTTCATTTTAGAAGATAACTTTTTAGAAGCTAGTTCTACTCATAAGATAAAAAAATAATAGAACCTAGGCTGAGACTAGATTCTACTATTCGAGCGGGATTCCCTATACCGATTTCCAAAAATAAATTAGAAAGTTAGTTAGAGAACTGCCCTATCTTATATAGGCTGAATGGATGAACAGACTTACTCAAAGCCATTGTTTTGACTCAACTCTTTTAAACCAGTGCCCTGATAAGTATCTCTCTTCTCAATTCTGAAAAATCATACCTTCCATTTATCGTAGCGCTTTATTTTCTTCTCGATACTCCGAAATGGTCTTTCCTGTCCACTTTTTAAAGGCCCGTGAGAAGGAAGAGACTTCTGAATAGCCCAGTAGATAGGCTACATCATCCGTTGTCATATCAGGATTTTTGAAGTAACCAAAGGATTCAAGTGGTTTCATTGCATCCACACGGCGGGCAGCGCCATAGACAATATAACCTTCTTTAGCAAGTTGTTCAGCAGTTTGGTAGCCGATACCCTGATGAATCGCCTGTGACTAAAATAACTTTTTTTGTTTGATATGATAATTTCCTCTTTTGTTTTATTTGATTAATGAGACTATTATACGATACAGATAACGACAGGCACATGATAATGTCTGCCATGTCGATGACAATTTACGTCACTCTTTGGATAACACCTTTGATAATCCTTTAAACATGATTGTCTTCAGTCATATAGAAAAAGACCAGAAACCTCGTTCTGATCTTCTAAAGATTTATCGCCTCTTCAAGCAAAATTTTTACAGATTCGCTTCTACAAACTCTTTGATGGCTTTGTTCATTACCAAGAGTGCATCTGCTTCGATTGGATAATGACCTCCATTTGGCAAGATGACTGTTTTCGTAGGAACTTTTTTAATCTTGTCCAATACAGGCGCACTCAAATGCTCTGGAGTCCAGTAGTCTTTTTCAGGTTGGGTAAGCAAGACAGGGCAGACATCAAAATCAGCTGGTTCAATGGCTGGTGCATAATTCATATAAGAGTCGAGGAAGTTGAGGGAGGCCTTATTTCCTGCAGAAGTCTTGTCTTTATAGAAGACTTCTTTCAACAATTTTTCATTATTAACGAGGGCAGACATCTTAGATACTTGTGTCATCGGCAAGGTCATGCGACCCAAAACCAATCTTTCTACCCAGAGCCACTGAGCTAGCACCAAACATGGCAGTTAACTTATTATTGACTGTTTCAGTACGGACTTGTTTATTACGTTGGTCAAGGAAGGTCATCCCAATAATCCCTTTTTACTTTAGGGTTACGTGCAGCTGCAGCAACATGGTAGGTTTCATTCCACCTGCACTTAAGCCATATAAGAAGATTGGGCGATCATCTTTGGACGCCTCATAGTTTACATAGTCAACACCAGCCTGAACCCAGTCAGCATAGGTGATTGCGTTACGGTCTTTTACTTCTGTTACTCCATAGGTCGGCATATCAATCATAATCGTTTCAAAGCCATTTTTTTGACTGAGGACCACCAGCAATCATTGAGATTTGACGTCCGTTGGTACCCACACCGTGAAACATGATGATTTTTGCAGGCGCTTGTGGATTTCTAAAGGTATCTAAGTGGATTCGGTTGCCGTTCCAGTCCCACCATTCTTCTGCTGGTTTGTAAGAATCAGTAAAATGGTATGCTTCTGGCAAATAGTTCATAACTTCTTTCCAAGATGTTTGTGTCGTGTATGTCATTTTAAATGCTCCTTTTGTTTATGTGTTTAAAACTATCAACATGATGGTTTGAAAGAAAAACAGCCTTAGCTGTTTCTCTCTGAAGCGTCCTTTTTCAGTGAAGCTAACAAACTTTCCAAATTTGTAATAGCCTGCTCAAAGCTCACATCATAATAACGCTCTTTACCTTTTTGCGTAACAGTTACCAAACCTGCTTGCAAAAAGCAATTTCAAAATGATGAGAAACAGTCGGACGAGATAAGGTCATCTTTTCAGCCACTTCATTTACCGTTAAATCCTTATGGTCGAATAAGAGTATCAAGATTTCCTGTCGTCTAGGATCTCGTAGCATCTCAAAAGTCAGGGATGCTTTCTTTTAATAAATTCATTGTTTGTTGGCTCATTTCAAACCTCATGTTTAAGTTTATAAACCTATTATAGACTACGCGTTGAAGTTTGTCAACACATAAAAATCAATTTTTATTTTTAATAGTTTAAAAATAAAGGGATTTACACAGGATATATTCCAGAAAAAAACATATTGATGCTTTTTTTGAAACACACGCTATTAAAAATAGAGAAAGGGCTCTTGGATAGGATGATTACTAGACTTATGTTCATCTATCTCACATTAATTATTTTCTGTTATAATAAACTGTTAGAAATTTCAATGAAAGGAATCCTTATGACAAATCTAATCAAACATAAACGCGTAGAGTTTAGCGAGCTCTTTTTATGATCTGGTCTTTGTCTACGCGATATCCAAAAACGACTGCCCTTATCCATCATCTTCACCATGGTGTCTTATCATTAGACGCCATCTTTGGTTTCCTGATGTCCCTTCTAGTTCTGGTCAATTCTTGGATGATTCAGACCGTCTACACGAATCGTTACGGAAAAAAATTCTCTTTCAATATGGTCGTCATGTTCATCAATATGGCCATGCTGCTCTTGATAGCAAACATGATTACCAATGACTGGCAGTCCTATTTCCATGCCTTCTGCTGGATGATTGGGACACTGACCTTGACCTTATTTTCCCAATATCTGGTTGAATATCTTCGAAAATCTACCACGCCGGCCAATCGTAAAAAGCATCAAGGGGTTTCTTTGGATGACCGGTCTCAGAACTGTCCTGGTCTACCTAGCTGCTCTCTTGCCAATTCATCTTGGGATTCATGTCTACATAACTGGGATTCTCCTGACCTTTATCATGCCCGTCCTATTGACCCGAAAAGTTTCCCATTTTCAAATTAATCTTCCCCACCTGATTGAACGCATTTCGCTTTTAGTTATCATCACTTTTGGCGAGATGATTATGGGCCTAGCGGACTTCTTTACTCTGGAAAACTTCTCCATCTATTCTATCCTTTACTTTATCATCATGGTCAACATCTTTATGAACTATTTCGGTCAGTTTGACCATGCTATTGATGAGAATGGGGAGAATAAAGGAATTTTCCTCATTTACAGCCACTATCCGATTTTTATTGGTTTGATTATGGTGACTGTGTCTATGAGTTTCTTGGTCGCTCCAGAAACTCATCACCTCTTTGCGACTAGCTTCTTCTATACGGGTATCGGTCTCTTCCAAGCTGCTATCCTTGCAAATGGGTACTTTAACAAGAGTTACCTTCACTATAATAAGACATTTTACGGTATCCAGGCAGGAATCTTCCTTATCGGACTGCTTCTTTCCCTTCTTTTCTCAGCTCATCCTACCATCGTTATCACAATTGCAGCCTTGATGACTTTAGCAATGGAAATCCATTTCACACATTTTTATATGAGCCGAACCAAGAAATTCTCAACTCCGAATTGGGATTTAGATTAAAAAAATTCTAGTAGATAGCCTCTACTAGAATTTTTTTGTTTTAGTCAATCACAATCATGGCTTTAATGGTCTTCCGTTCGTCCATATCTTTATAGGCTTGGTCAATCTCTTCCAGTTTATAGCTGGAAGTAAAGACACGGCCTGGATTGATGTCGCCATCAAGAACTGCTTTCAATAAGAGTTGTTTGTCGTAGGTTGTGACAGAGGCTGCGCCACCCGCCACTGTGATGTTTTGTGCAAAAGTGGAACCAAGGGCACGATTATTATAGTGAGGAACACCAACAAAGCCTAATCGGCCGCCGTTGTGAAGGACTCCAAGCGCTTGGTCAACAGCTGCTTCTGTTCCGACACATTCGAGCGCAACGTCGGCACCGCCACCGAGGATTTCGCGCACCTTGGCAACGCCTTCTTCGCCACGCTCAGCAACCACAGCTGTCGCTCCTGATTCAAGCGCCATCTTTTGCCGGTCTTCGTGACGGCTCATGAGGACGATTTGGGAAGCTCCCCGCATCTTAGCCGCGATAACAGCACATTGTCCAACAGCACCATCTCCGATGACAACTACCTTGTCGCCTGGTTTAACATCTGCCACACGCGCCGCATGGTAGCCGGTCGGCATGACATCAGCCAGCGACAAGAAGGACTTAAGCATCCCTTCTGAATAATCTGACGGCTGACCCGGAATTTTCACCAAAGCCCAGTTGGCATACTTGAAGCGCATATATTCTGCTTGCACCCCATCTGACCAGTTATTGCCAATATGCCGGTCACAAGTCCCGTCATATCCCGCTCGGCAGGCATCACAATCCCCACATCCATGAGTAAAGGGAGCAATGACAAAATCGCCTGCTTTCACAGTCGTTACTGCCTCACCGACTTCCTCGACAATCCCGATCGCCTCGTGTCCACTGTTCATGCGCCCAGGCTTCACCTGCTCATTTCGATAACTCCACAGGTCAGAGCCGCAGACACAGGTACGAGCAATGCGGATAATGGCATCATCTGGATCTAGAATTTGCGGATGATCCATTTCTACTAGTCCAACTTGACCAACCTTGAGATAAACTGCTGATTTCATTGCATTTCTCCTTGTGTTTTACTAACTATATTATATCACTTTTCAGAGACCTAGCCTAAGGGAAGGTAAAAGAGTTTCGTGACAATTTTCTTTCCCAGCGAGCCCTACCCATCACTTTTTAAAGCCGCTTTCTTAGTCCTCATTAGCTGAGGCCATACTCCAGCAATAGCCGCTGAATCCATCAAAATGACCTCTAGCGTGACTCGGCTAGAGGTCTGACTTACCTGCTGATATGGGAGCAATCAGTTTATTCCATTCGGAACTGACTAACAATTGATTGTTGATTATTTAATTTATTAAATTTTTTTAATTCCTTTTAAGCGCTAATGATTTTTCTTTTTATCTTAGCATTAGAAATATTGATCACAAAGCAACTATCGGTTAACATCTCGAAGACTGAAAACCATCTAAAAGCTTCTACTTTCTATCCCACTGTCATAATCAGATAGGCTAAGCAGGCCTACCCAATGATTTAACCAATAGTCCAGTAAAGCAACGACTTATCTGTTACAAATAACTAGATATCAGCAAAGCAAATCGAATGCGAAATTAAGTTTTTCCTTTCCCTATCTTTACTTACATTATACTCCTCCTAGCAAAAGATTGCAAGCGTTTACACTACAGAGATTGAATTTTTTTACCAAAGAATTAGGTAAATAATCTATTCTTATTACGAATTTCATTCTCAATGAGTTTGTCCTGCTTATCCATGTGGTGAAGTTCGGTGGGGAGGAAAATATAATTTTTGGACGAGTGTAAAGAATAGAAACACTTTCTTATAATTTCATAGTAAAAACACCCCAAAAATTAGATTTTCTGTCTAACTTTTTGGGGTGTAGTTCAGTTTCTACTAATATTCCTTCAAAAAAATATAACCAAATGAAGTTTGATATATCTTTGATAACCTCTATATGATTAGTTTTGACTCTACTCCTAATCATTCTTTATTATATAGACTTGAAAAACTCTTTTGCAACTCCTCCTACTACATATTTTTAGCATCATTTTCCCACCAGGGCAACACGTCTTCTTTTCAGAATTTCTAAAAATAGCTCCTTCGAAACAAGATCATCCGCTAAGAAAGAATTATAATTGTCAAATACAAAAGCATATCTATCTGCTTTTCAAACCATAAGAAAGTAGGTATCCAATCTATTGTTTTAGTTAACTTTTAATAACTGATAAAAAAACTTAATACTCTTCACAGATAACTTCAATATCTTTATCTGAAATATCTGGATTATATTTTAGGATAAATTTTTTTATATTATTTATATCCTCATCTGTCATATATTCAACTTGGAACTCAATAATAAAAATCGGCTATATTTTCATTTCCTGAAATAATAATTATAGCATCCTTAAAAAATTTTTCCTAAAAAAATATTTGTCCTACATGTAAATATCCTGTAGATGGACTAGAAAAAAATACTGTCCCCATTTTATATCATTTGAATAGTTTATATCCTGTTTTTTTATAATAAAAATGAGAATTAATTATCTGCTGACTAATATCTAACAATTTCAACAATCTATCTATAATTGCTAAATCTACTACCGCAATTCTCAATTCAATGTTTACCATAATTTCATTCCTATTTATCAATAAATCCCTTGAAAGAACCATCCATATTTAATCTCATCCCCCGTCCATCAGGTAATTTTTCTCAAGAAAACTAATACCTCTATCAGTTGTATGAGTCATAAAGTCCCCTGGTGATTTAATTATATCATTTATATGTTCCATGGCTTGTCTATTTATTGACTCTGAATTCCCTTTTACTGCACCCCAAATCTGCGGATTTCTGCCAGCGTGCTTTTGCAAGGCATGGCCTGCTATAGTTTCTCCTCCGCTGTTTCTAATTATATTAGCAGTATCTCTAATTCTATCTACATCAACTATTTTTACTATATCCGATGCTTTATCAGCTGCCTTAATAGCTTTCGAAGCATCATTAGCTTTATCAGCTGCCTTCGCAACTTTTGATGCATCATTGACCTTATCCAGTGCTTTTAAGCCTTTACCAGCTAATTCCCCACCCTTTACAACTTTACTAATTCCAAAAGAGGCTAAACCAGCTATTAACCATCCTGCTGCTTCTAAGCGACTAGCAGCTTCACCTGTTTCAGGATCTTTCCCTGTCGTTAAACGGTATATATCATTCACAAAGAAAAACTCTCCGAGTAAATAAGGTATTTTTAAGGCTATTTACTGTATTTTGCCAAACGAGTCTATTCCCTGCTTCGATTTCCTCTTTCGTGCGTGTGTCTGTTCCTATAATTGATTTGAAATCATAGCTTCTTGACAAAGTGGCAATCGCAGACATATCCCCAGAGTTTGCTTTTTGGATGAGTTGCTGTATTTCACCGGCTGTCAGCTTTTTATTTCTAGCATCATCTTGAGCCTTAGTCGTTTTGGGATCACAGACATGTTTCAATGTATTCTGTAAAGCTGGAGTCCAGTTACGGTCAAGATTGAGTCCTTCTCGGATCGTCGGTGAGGTATTGAGTCCAGTCGCTAAACCATATTCATAGCGAATCTGTTGGCGACGACGCTGTTCTGCTTGGGCTCTTGCGTATGCTGCTTGTTGTTGTACATAAGCATATGAACTCTGTCCACCATAACTTCCACCTTGGTAGGTTGCCACATTGGGACCAAAAGCTTGATAATAACTTGCTGGTGCTCGGAAGTTGCGGTCTGTTTGAATGCGACGATCCGTGTATTCACGTAGTGTCACTGCACGGCCTAAAGCATCTTGCCCGACAATACTTTGTTGGTAGAAACGTTGTAGGCGAGTATTGATATTACGGCGTTTCGAACCTCCGCCTCCACCTAACCAAACCATATTATGCCCACTCGGGTCTGTATAGTTGACGGGATTGTTCTGCACATAGCTGTAGCGGTTCTGGCTGAGAGGGTCCGTCGCTCACCTGGGTAGCTATCCTCGGTTAAGAAAGTACCTCCCTGACTATCATAATACCTTGCGCGTAAGTAGTCAAGTCCAGTATCGTCACGAGCTTCGCCGTTATAGGCAAATGGCTGACCCGTTGTGTCTGTGCTTGTCTTTCTTGCCCCATAGACGCCATAGTGACTGGATGCGACGGCTTGTCCATCCTTGGTCAAGCCTGTCACAGAGCCTGACTGATTGGTCAAGTAGTTGTAGCTGTCACCCTGTTTGGTTGTTAAGGTAGCTAGCTCGACCCTTGCCATAGCTATAGGTCTCACGGGCCTTGCCATCATGGTCATAGGTTTCAAGGACTTCTGTATGTTCACGATTGACATCGTTGACATAGTTACGTTCTTCGTAGTAGTTGTAGGTGTCCTCTCGTGTGGTATAAGGGATGAGGACATCCTGAACCTGACTGGCATAGGTCACCTCTCCCTGTCCTGGTAAATTCCCAAGTTCTGGTGGGTTGACAACGATCCCCTCCTTGGTCGCTCGGTCCTTAGCCACTTTCTGGTGGTAGGCTGTCGACACATCGTCAAAGATGCTGTGCCAGATGCTTCCTACTGTTTGCGGTAATGTGGATAGGGCTTGTAGGACATTCTGAGTAAAGCCATACCAGAAGAGGGAGTGTTCTTCCCCACTTGGGGCTGTGTATGGTGATTTGCGACCTGACTTGCTATCCTTTGGTTTACGTTGGAAGAGCTGGTAGGTGTTCTTGCCTTCCTTACGACTGGCAGTGAAGACACGGTTATCATCCCCGTCGTAAAGCGCAGCCATGAGAAGGCCCTTCTTGTCCTTGATCGCAAGCAAGCGATTCTCTGTATCGTAGATGTAGTCTAGCTTTTCTGAATTCTTCTCAGAAGCGATGCGATTGCCATTCTTGTCGTAGGTATAGGTGATGGTACCATCTGGCCCTTCCAGTTTGGTCAAGCGGTTATGGTCATCGTAGGTAAAGCGTGTCTGGCTCTCCTTGCCATCTACCGTCTCAGTGCTAGTCAGTTTATTGCCCGCTAGGTCATAGGTGTAGGAGAGTTTAGAGAGTTCCTTACCAGCTCCATCCGATACGGTCATGTTTTCCACTTGACCCAGAGTATCGTAGGTATAGGTATGGACTAGGGTTTCGCCATCCTGCTTGATGGTTTCCTTGGCGATATGAGCTTATACTGCTTGTCTACTGTGAGGCAAGATAAAATAAACTAGGGAAAAATTTCCCCTAGTTAGCAATTGAACTAAGTCACAAATTGTATTTGTGAAAGTGATCTATACTTTCCAATCATCTAAATTCAACACTTTACTCACTCTAAAGTTTCATTATCCTGCCAAAAGAAATGAGCACTCTTTAAATCAAGATGTTCTATCTGAATATCACGACAAACAATTATTATATCCGTAATACCTAGATCAATTCTGCACTCAACAAAAATTTTTTTATTTTTGAGCATACTGAAGCAACGTGAAATTTTGTGCGGAATAACCGAGTTGAATCTTTTTCAAACTTTTCACATCATAATCACGCCAATTCTTCCATAAAGCATCTGTTGTATACTCTACTTTACCACATAAAAGGAAGGTTACGCGCCAATATTTTTTTGATTATCCTCATACTCAATAATAGTTTCATCGCCAAAAAATGACACATAAAAATTGTAAATAGGTGCGTCCCAATAATTTGTTAAATCTAATTCTTTTTGTTTTTGTTCAATATTCATATCTCTATTTTGTAATATCCATTAATACTTATCCCATGGAATATGGGCATCTGGACTTTTTCTATTAACAATATTACCGTTTATATCTAAAGGTTTTCCATTTTCATCATAAATGTGCATATGATTATAGTCAGTTATGCGGTCAGGTGGATCTATTCTGATTTTATAGTCCCCTTTTGCTATTTTTTATATGAACACGTCCATTATTTTCGTGGAATGTCCAGCCTTCTGGCAGTCTTCCTTTTAGCTCCTGTATATTTAGGTCAACTATCTCTTTTGGAGATAATTTATCTAATTTAGGAGGATTAAAAAGCTTACCAGCATCGGACGCCTTGTCTACCACTCTTGCAGCTTTCGAAGCATCATTAGCTTTATCAGCTGCCTTCGCAACTTTTGATGCATCATTGACTGCGTCCACTGCATCGAGTGCTTTTTCAAGTTTCCTTAATTTGCTATCCTTAGCTATAGGATAGAAGTTACTTGCAATATCAACAGTTAGCTCTGCAGCTGCTACCCAACGATTTGCGTCTTCGCCCCATCTATATCATGAGATAAGTAATAAGTATCATCTAGTGGATGTTGAGCAATTGAATAATCAATTCGAGTCCCTTCTACCGTTAGCCACGCATATACATCTGGATTCTGATGAAGTTTTGTCTCTATCGCATTTGAGAATGTTGCTCCTCAGCCGTCTGTTCAAATCCATCTAAGAGCTTTTAAATCTAAAAATTAAAACTGCAATCACCGCAATGAATGATAAACTAAACTTTAAAACTTTCACGTAATCTTCCCTATTATTGTCTACAGATCCCAAAAACTAGATATTAGGTTTAAACCAAGAGTCTGGGCAAGCCTATTCAAACAAGCCATAATAGTCCGCTATGGTCATCTTGGCTTTTTCTTCCTGCTTGAGGTCTTGGATGATTTGCCCTTCCTTCATGACAATCAGACGGTTGCCGTATTTGAGAGCATCCTCCATGTGATGGGTAATCATGAGGGCCGTCAGCTGGTCTCTGCGGACAAAGTCATCAGTCAACTCCATGAGAGCCACACTGGTCTTGGGATCCAGCGCTGCTGTATGCTCGTCCAGAAGAAGCAGTTCCGGGCGCTTGAGGGTCGCCATGAGCAGACTCAAAGCCTGTCTCTGACCACCAGAGAGAAACTCAATCGGCGTATCCAGATGTTTTTTCCAGACCATTGCCAATCTTATCAATGGTCTCCTGAAACTCCTGCCGATAGCTATTCAGCCGACGAGGGACTAGGCCACGGGATTCGCCACGAAACTTGGCGATCAGCAGGTTTTCCGCCACTGTCATCCGAGGAGCCGTTCCCATCTTGGGATCTTGAAAGACTCGCGACAGATATTTAGCTCTCTTCTCAGGAGAAAAGTTGGTCACATTTTCGCCCAAGATGTAAATGCTACCGCTGCTTAGAGAGAGCGTACCGGCAATCACATTAAAAAGGGTTGATTTCCCTGCTCCATTGCCGCCCAAAATCGTGATAAAATCGTGCTCATGAATCTCCAGCGACACATCGTTTAGGATGACCTTTTCTTCATCAAAGCCGTTATTGACCCGCTTGCTGGCATTTTTTTAATTCTACAATCGCTGTCATTTGCTTAACTTAGCTCCTTTAAAGAATGTATTTTTCAAGGTCGGAATCATGAGGCAGATCGCCAAGATAACCGCACTGTAGAGTCGGAGATAGCTCGTGTTGAAGCCAAGAGCAATGACACCCCAAATCAGAAACTGGTAGGCAATGGCACCAACCACAATGGTAATCAGACGTTCAGCCAAGGTCAGGCCCCTAAAAAGGACTTCCCCGATAATCAGACTGGCCAAGCCGACGACGATAACCCCAATCCCGCGGGACACATCTGCATAGCCCTCCTGCTGGGCAATCAGAGCACCAGACAAGGCAATGACGCCATTAGACAAGATCATGCCCATCAATTCCATGCGGCCAGTATTGATACCGAAACTACGCGCCATATCAGGATTGTCCCCGGTTGCGATGTAGGCCTGTCCCAGCTTGGTATCTAGGAAAAAGAGCAGAGCGACAATAACCAAACTGACAAAAATCAAGCCTGTCAGGAGATTATTGATTTCCCCAGAGAAGGGCAAAAAGTCCTGAATCTGTCGAGTTCCCAGCAAACCTAGGTTGGCCCGTCCCATGATCATGAGCATGATGGAATGACAAGAGGTCATGACCAAAAATCCCTGACAGCAGGGTCGGAATCTTACCCTTGGTATAGAGAAGGCCTGTCGCCAAACCTGCCAGACAGCCCGCCAACACCGCGGCTGCTGTTGCCAAGAAAGGGTTAACCCCTTGGTAATCAAGGTGACAGCTACCGCCCCACCTAGTGGAAAAGGACCCTTCAGTCGTCATATCTGGAAAATTCAAAATCCGAAAAGTCATGAAAATCCCCAGACCCAAAATGGCCCAGACCAGACCTTGTGAAATAATGGAAAGAATCATCTTATTGTCCTAACTAAATTAAAATCGTATTCTATTTTAACACAAAAAAGCAGCCAATTTCAATGCCGAAATACCGACAGATAAATTGGCTTTCTTAGCTAATTACTGAACGACGGTCATTCGCCCTGTAGCAACGTCATACACTGCTCCTGAGATCTCTACATCATCTGGGATTAGGGGTGATTGGCGGAGAAGCTCCACGTCTTCCCGCACACTTTCCTCCACATCTGTAAAAGGAAGGAAATCCTGACCGCTAACATCAACGCCCAGTTCTTGATTGAGAAAAGCAGCAAATTCTTCATTTTTAAAAAGTCTGTGCACCGCAATCCGTATGGTGTAAGACTACAATTTCCCTGCGTGCCCATCTGCTGCTGTGAAATAACCAGCGAACGAATCATGTCCTCTGTCACCCGACCTCCAGCGTTGCGCAAGATATGAGCATCTCCCAGAGCCAAGCCCAGAGCCTGAGCCACGTGAAGTCTGGAGTCCATACAGGTCACGATCGCTACCTTGGTCTTGGGCTTAATCGGCAGGTGGGAGGTTCCATGCAGGTCCACATAGGCTTGATTGGCCTTCATAAAATTTTTCAAAAATAGGACATTCTTTCCCTTACTAGAATTCATTTGATAGTCAAACCATTCCCTACCATCTTATCATCTTTTGGGTATTTTGTCAGTTTTCAGATCTAGATAAAGCAAAAATATCCGTTTTTTATGAAAAAATGAAAGAAAAATGCAAAAAAGGTGCGGAAATTCATCCACACCTTTCTATGAACCTTTTTGCGATATATCGACTGAGTGAGCCCGCAAAGCTTTTGAAGATTGAGACTTTGAACATAGATTTCCCCGGTGCCTCGGAAGGTGTTGACAACTCCCTCTCCCGTTCCGATCGACTGCCAGAAACCATTTTCGAGATGGATATTATAATCCAAGGACTGACTCCAAGCTACGACATGAGCATTATCAATGGTTACTTCTTGGTTATTTAGTTCAATTTTCCTAATCGATCCGTAGGCATTGGCCAAGAGAGTACCCTGCCCTTGAGTCGTCATGACGAAGAGGCCACCTTGACCACCAAATATCGCCTTACCAACAGACTGGCGCTCCATGGTATAGTAAGCCGTACCATCCAGAGCCAGAAAAGGCACCGTCATTGAGCCGGTACTGCTTTTCTCCCAGATAGAGAGGAATAACTTGGCCGGGGAACTTCTGGTGCTAAAGCTAGGAAACCATTGTCAGACTGGGCGACAGCTTGGGTGATGAAGGTACTTTCACCCGACACCATGGAACGGCCGACTGCCTTGACAAAGCGGCCCAAACCCGAACCGTTAGCATTGAGCTGAGTGTTCAAGGTCACATTAGGTGTGTGATAGACCATACTGCCACGCTGGATAAAGACTGTCTCTCCTTGATTGAGGTAGAGGTCAACGAGTGGAAATTGCATGTTGCTATCCATAGAAAAATTGCATAAGAGTTCCCTCCTTGTTTTTTTAAGAAAAATTATAGCAATAATAAAATATTTTTTTGCAATCTAAAACAAAGAAAAATCATCCAGCAAAGACTTTTTTTCAAGACTTCCCCAATCGTTGTCACACCGATGACTTGGATATTGTCTGGCACTTTTAGGCCGTTCAGAGAGTTTTTGGGAGCATAAATCTTGGTGAAGCCTAGTTTTGCTACTTCGTTGATGCGCTGCTCGATGCGGTTGACCCGGCGGATTTCACCAGTCAGGCCAATTTCTCCGATAAAGCACTCTTGAGGATTGGTCGGCAGATCCTTGTAGCTGGAAGCAATGGCGACCGCTACCGCCAAATCAATAGCCGGCTCATCTAGCTTGACGCCGCCAGCTGATTTGAGATAGGCATCCTGATTTTGAAGAAGGAGCCCTGCCCTCTTTTCCAGAACCGCCATGATGAGGCTGGCTCGGTTAAAGTCCAGTCCAGTCGTGGTTCGCTTAGCATTGCCGAACATGGTCGGTGTCACCAAGGCCTGCACCTCAGCTAAAATCGGCCGCGTTCCTTCCATGGTCACGACAATGGAAGAGCCTGTCGCGCCATCCAGCCGCTCTTCCAGAAAGACTTCACTTGGATTGACAACCTCAACTAGCCCGCCAGATTGCATCTCAAAAATACCGATTTCATTGGTCGAACCAAAGCGATTTTTAACTGCCCGTAAAATACGGAAAGTGTGCTGACGTTCGCCCTCAAAATAAAGCACGGTGTCCACCATGTGCTCTAGCGTTCGAGGGCCGGCCAAAAGTCCCTTCCTTGGTCATGTGGCCAACGATAAAGGTCGCGATATTATTTGTCTTGGCTAGTTGCATGAGCTCGGCTGTCACCTCGCGGACCTGAGAAACAGAGCCTTGAACACTGGAAATTTCCAGCGACATCACCGTCTGTATAGAGTCGATAATCAGAAAATCTGGCTTGATTTTTCTCAATCTCCGTGCGGATATTTTGCATATTGGTCTCAGCGTAGAGATAAAAATTCACTATCAATATCACCGAGGCGTTCCGCCCGCAGCTTAATCTGCTCAGCTGATTCCTCCCCGCTGACATAAAGGACGGTGCCCTGATGAGAAAGCTGGGTGGATACCTGCAGAAGCAGTGTAGACTTCCCGATACCGGGATCCCCGCCAATTAAGACCAGACTGCCGGGCACTACTCCACCACCCAGCACACGGTTGAATTCCTCCATCTCCGTCTTGGTTCGATTGACATTGATTGAAGTGACCTCAGCCAGCTTCATGGGCCGAGTCTTTTCACCTGTCAAGGAAACACGGGCATGCTTGACTTCTGCGGCCTCTACCTCCTCAACAAAAGAGGACCAAGAGCCGCAGTTGGGGCATCGGCCTAGATACTTGGGCGAATGATATTCACAATTTTGACAGACAAAGGTCGTTTTTTTCTTAGCGATGATAAACCTCTTTCTATATCTCTATCTCACATTCAATCACTTGGCAAAAATCAATGGTTTCATTTGGCACAAACTGACGGATCAGCATACGATGAGCTACAAGGACTACTGTCTGGTAGTCTCGATACTTTGCCATACAGTCTACAAAACGAGCCTTCATCTCCTCAGCTGTTTCATACTGAATAGGACTACTAGGGAGCAAGGCTCCATCATTTTCTAAAAACAGGCTTCGAGCTTTTTCAAAGTTCTCTCTTCCCGTTTCATAAACCTGCCATTCATGCAGCAAAGGCTCCACTCTCAAAGGAAGGCCAGTGGCACAAGCCACATAAGATGCCGTTTCTAAAGCTCGCGTCATTGCAGAAGACACCAGCAAATCAGCTGAACGCAGTAAAGGATGCTGGCAAAGTTCCTGAGCCTGCCGTCTTCCCTGCTCAGATAAAGGCGCCAAAATCCAGACCAAAAGCCAGTATAAGAACGCTCCTCTAACTCATGGTAATCAGGCTCACCATGGCGCACAAAGATCACTTTCATCTCAATGCCCAGTAGAGCCAAATCCGCCTGTCCGCACACCGTCGGCTACATCCCCATCCGCAATCAAAAATGGTGCGAAAACAGCCTGCACAATGCGGTCACCCACTTCAGTACAACCTCTTGGTCTGTGATGTTCTGCATCTGAGCAAAGATATGCCCTTCGTTCCCAGGATTGCCGTAGTAGTCGCCGTCAATAACCCCAACGGAGTTAATCAAAACCAGACCTTTTTTACGAGGATTGGACGAGCGGTCATAGAGGTAAAGCACCTCGCCCGACTGCATATAGGCCTTTGACGCCCGTCGGAACCAGCTTAATCTCCCCCGGCGCAATGATAGTGCGCTCTGCCACTTTCAAATCATAGCCCGCTGCGTGAGCTCGTCTCTCTTAGGTAACAAATCTTCATTTGGAAAACTGGAAACCAGCTCGAATCCACGAATTTTCATACATTTCTCTTTTCTATTTTTTTACTGTCCCTATTATACTAAATTCGCAAAAACAAGCAAAAAGAACCGCCGATTGGGCGGTTCTCCTTAGTATAAATCTTTGACGACCTCTCCATCTTCTAGATAGGTAAACTGCTCCGTCAAATCTGATGTGAAAACCTGATACATTTCCTTAAAGCTCACGGCCAGCGAGTAGCGGTCAAGGTCTTTGCGGTCAATCCAGAATACCTCGCCTTCTTCGGATGAAACCAGTTCTCCCTCAAAACGATTGGTCTTGTAAAGAAAAAAACGATATAGCGCTCATCTTTTTTTCAGTATAAAACTGCTTTGACACCACACAAGCGAGGCTCATAGATCGTCAGACCCGTTTCTTCCTTGATTTCCCGTATCACTGATTTGACAAAGGACTCACGATGTTCAACATGGCCGCCTGGAAAGCAGAGGCCCGTCCAATCGTCATCTACTTTATTTTGCACTAAAATGCGGTCCCCATCGTAAACCATACACATATTTGTTAAAATAACTCGCTCTGCTCTTGACATTTCTGCTCCTCCATCTACCGACTGATTTGCTCGGCCTACTTGTGACTCATTATAACATAAAAGACCTGAATTTGATGAAAATCCAGATTTCTCAGCCCTTCCAGCAAAAAAACCGCCGATTGGGCGGTTCTTATAGGGAGATTATTATGAAAAAGAAAAAGTTTTAGGATTTCATCAAATAAAAGTTAGGAGGTCTTCATTTGATGGTTATATTATATAAAAGCTTATCTTAAAATTAGCTAAAAAAATAATTTTAGATTTTATAATTCTTGCAAAAGATATTGAAATAGCTCTAAATTGCCCTTTTTTCTTCGTTGATCAAAAACTCTGGATGCCACTGAAGACCGATGATACGGCTGCCGTCCACAGCCTCAATCGCTTTCGATGGTATTGTCCCTTGGGTCAAAGGCAGTTGCTCGGAAATTAGGCGCTAAGTCCTTGATGCTTTGGCGATGGACAGAATTAATCTGGCTGGCTTGACCAAATAACCGCTCCACAACACTGCCTTTCTCTGTACGAATGGAGTGCGAAGTTCCAAACGGTTGCCCCTGCCAATGATTGTCAATTTGCTGATTAAGCGTGCCACCAAAAGCGACATTGACCAACTGCAGACCACGGCAGATAGCCAAGACTGGCTTACCCTGACGAATAGCCTCCTTTTAAGAGTGCTAGCTCAAACTCATCCCGAGCCAGATTGTAATCATCGCTATCAATGGCCTTTTCCTCTCCGTAAAACTGCGGATGAACATTTTGACCGCCTGATAGAATGAGCTTATCAATGGTTTCTATATAGTCCTTGACCAGACTTTTATCCCCGACAGGAATCACCATAGGCAGACCGCCGACTAGCTTGATGCTTTCGGCAAATTTGCAGGATACAGATGAATGAATGTTTTTGCCCGCCTGATCCACTGGACAAAGATTAGCCGACACTCCAACAATTGTTCTGCACATAGATGCTCCCTCCTTAACTTGATATAGAATATCTTACCATTCCACCTCTCAGCCGTCCAATAGTATAAGCTGGCTATAAAAATTTTTATGTCAAGTACAGCTTTCCACAAAAAGAGATATAGTAGCGACAGACAAGAAAAAAATCAGCAGAAGCCCGCTGATTTCATTTTTTTCTAATTCAAGCATAACGCTGACTGCGGTCAAGGCATAAAGCGGAGCGGTTTCAGCTCGCAGGATACGTGGACCTAGGCCAGCCGATACAGCCCCTGCTTGGCCAAAGGCGGCTATTTCATCTGGCGATAGACCGCCCTCCGGTCCGAAGATGAAGAGCAGTTTGTCTCCCTTAGCTAAACCTTTTCACAGCCTGCACTAGAGCTGCAGTTTCTCCTTCTTTGGCCGATTCCTCATAGGCCACGACGATGCGGTCAAAGTCTGCCAAAGGCCGCCAGAAAGGCTGCCTTTTTATCAAAGAGCCGAATCTCTGGAATCAGATTGCGCTTGCTCTGCTCTGCTGCTCCCCTGAGCAATTTTCTCTAGCTTTTCACTCTTTTTAGCCAGCTTTTTTGCCATCCCACTTGGCCACCGACCAGTCCGCTGGAAAGGCCCAGATGGCACTGGCTCCCAGCTCCGTTGCCTTTTTGAGTGATAAACTCTAATTTATCGCCCTTAGGAAAGCCCGAAGCAATGGTCACTTGAACAGGCAACTCGGTATTGTCCGCCAGCTCCTCCAAGATTTCCAAGCTCTGCTGACTGGGGTCCAACACCCGAGCCAGTCGCTTCATGCCATCATCAAAGACCAGTGTGACTTGGTCGCCCTCTTTGAGTCGCATGACTGAAAACATATGTTTGGCCGTGTCCTTATCCGTGACCACCAGAGGAGACTGAGGACTTCCTTTTATAAAATACTGCTGCATCTAACCACCTATTACGCCTGAAATATCCTGCGTTTTCTTAAAGACACAGGCATTCCATTCGCCCTGAATCATATGCGTTTCCAGGAAAAATCCTGCCGCTTCTGCTGACTCGCGCACCATTTCCCACTTCTCAGAAATAATCCCACTCATAATCAGATAGCCCTCATCCTGACCAGACGGTAGGCATCCTCTGTCAGATGGATGAGAATATCGGCCAAAATGTTGGCAACAATGACATCTGCCTCGATTTCTACACCTCGGAGAAGATCCCCCGGCGCCACATGGATGTTCTCCATACCAGGGTTGAGCTCAATATTTTCCTGTGCCACGCGCACTGCCACCTCGTCTAAATCATAGGCGTAGATATCCTTAGCGCCCAAGAGTGAGCTAGCACTAGAGAGAACTCCGCTGCCCGTGCCTACATCCAGCACCGTTTCTCCGCCCCGCAAGACCTGCTCCAGTGCAAAGAGGCTCATCTTGGTCGTCGGGTGAGTGCCCGTACCAAAGGCCATGCCAGGATCCAGCTTGATAATCTTCTCACCAGCTGTCGCCTCGTAGTCCGTCCAGGACGGCACAATGGTCAAGTCATGGGTAATCCGAGCCGGCTCAAAGTATTTCTTCCAGTTGTCCGCCCAGTCTTCCTCAGCCAGTTCCTGCCGAGTCAGCTGAATATCTCCCGTCTCCAAGCCGAAGCCACCCAGCTCAGCCAGGCGCTCATTGGCCTTGGCTGCAACAGCCTCTATATCCACCGAATCTGGGTAGTAGCCGGTAATCTTGACCCGCTCGCTCTGCTCAACTTCTGGAAAAAGCTCACCATACTGGTCAACCTGCCCCAGATAGTCTGCGCTGTCATCGATAGCCACACCCTGACTGCCCAGCTCAATCAGAATATTCGAGGCTGCTTCCTCCGCCTCACGCTTCACTTCAATCGTTAATTCCTGCCAAGTGTCCATCATTAAAATACCAAGCCCGTAAAACACAAAGCCAAAATAGGAAATTCTCTGACGACGTTTGCGTCTAAGAGAACTTTATCTTTTTGGCACAATGTTTAGGGCGGGTTCAGTTTAGAAATTTAACTGAACAATCCTTTCTTTGTTTATTTCATTGTCTTCGTCATATAGACCATATCCATGCCTTCTTTTTCGGGCTCAGTATGGGTCTGATGATAGCCATTTTTCTCATAAAAAGCCACCATGCCTTTATCTTGGAAAACCGTACACAAATCCCATTGCCTAATGGTAGAGAATTTCTCCTCAATCAGACCAAGCCCCTCAGAACCATATCCTTTATTCTGGTGCTCTGGCAAAATCGCCACTGTTCCAATCCAGCCCGCTGTCTGTTCATCATTTGTATTCAAGCGAATAAAGCCCAGAATCTTCTCATCGTCTTTGACAAAATAATAAAAACTATTGGGCCGCTCAACCAGCTTCCAGCGAATTCGCTCTCGCTCCTCCAGATAAGGATCATATTGATCCTGATATTTCTCATAAACGGCCTTAAAACTCGCTCGCTGAATGGCAATAATAGTCTCTAAATCCTCAGCGCCTGCCCGTTCAATATAAATCATACTCTCACCTCCAAATAATCGCTCAACCTGTCCTGCAGCTGCGGAATAACCTTTTCATCTGCTAAAAACTGGCTCACATCCATCATCTGATAAGCCTGCCCCTCATCGCCAAAGGCGATACTGGCAAAATCTTCCTGAGTGATAGTTCCCACCATAAAAATAGAGGTTTTGTCTGGATCAAGCATTCCTTGATATTCCTTAGCCCAGACAATAGCCGTTTCTTCAAGATTCAAACCAAGTTCTTCGAAAACTTCTCGTTGAACACATTCAAAAGGAGTCTCCTCACCCTCGCGGCCACCGCCCGGCAGCTCCCACATATTGGGCCAAGGAATGGTTGAAATATCGTCTCGCAAGATAGTCAGCAGCTTATCATCACAGAGCAAGGCAATCTTGCAACCAGAAAACTCCATCTGTTTGTGCAGCAAATCTAGTCCTTCTGCATCCGCCATCAGCGCCTCCTAATACCTCGGATATGAATAAAATTCTGTCTCAGTCAAATCCGCTCTGCCATTTTCAAAAGCCTCAGCATTCCAAGCTATCTCAAACTCTGCCGCCTCTGGATCTGCTAAGAAGTCCATAAGTGCATCGAGGCCAGACTCAGCTGTTTGGCTTAGGAAATCCACGAAATAAGCCAGAAACTCCCGTGACAGCCCTTTTCTTCGGCTCATAGGGCAGGGGCAGCCAGATAGTCCTCGGCCTCAAAACGAGACTTGACTGGATTGTAGAAAAAGCACGGCTTCCTCAAAGTAAATATCCTCTGCCGAAGCATTGCCTTTCAGCATCAACCGTCTCAATCGCGCCGGGATTTTGCACCTCAAGAAGAAAGGCCACTTCCACTGCGTGGTTCTTCTTGTCCCAGTTAATCTCATAGTCAAAAGGAAAATTCTTCTCCATTTCCTCATCTAATATATCCAAAAACCGTACTTAGCCATGATTTCCTCTTTTTCATTGTGATAAAATATTACTATCTATAATAGTAACACAAAAACGCTAAGAAAAACACTTGCAGAAAGGAAATCTTATGCCAGAAAAACCTCGCCCTACGCATGAGACCGACCAGCATTGATCAGATCATCGGACAGCAGCATCTGGTCGGACCTGGGAAAATCATCCGCCGTATGGTTGAAAGCCAACCGCCTGTCCTCGATGATTCTCTACGGGCCACCCGGCATCGGAAAAACCTCTATCGCCTCAGCTATTGCCGGCACAACTAAGTTCGCCTTTCGGACCTTTAACGCCACCGTAGATAGCAAGAAACGCATGCAAGAAATCGCTGAAGAAGCTAAATTTTTCCGGCGGACTGGTGCTCCTGCTAGACGAGATTCACCGTCTGGACAAGACCAAGCAAGACTTCCTACCGCCGCTATTAGAAAGCGGACTAGTCATCATGATTGGGGCGACGACAGAAAATCCTTTCTTTTCTGTCACCCCTGCTATTCGCAGCCGAGTTCAGATATTTGAGCTTGAGCCCCTCAGCAACGACGACATCCGGACAGCCATTCAGCTAGCCTTGACAGATAAGGAACGAGGATTTGATTTCCCAGTAGAGCTGAGACGATGAGGCTCTGGATTTCATTGCTATCTCTACCAACGGAGACCTGCGCTCCGCCTATAATTCGCTGGATTTAGCCGTACTTTCTACCCCAGAAGATAGCAAGGGCATCCGCCACATCACGCTCGATGTCATGGAAAACAGCCTGCAAAAGAGCTATATCACCATGGATAAGGACGGGGACGGCCATTACGATGTCCTCTCTGCCCTGCAGAAGTCCATCCGTGGCTCCGATGTCAATGCTAGTCTCCACTACGCGGCTCGCCTCGTTGAGGCAGGAGATCTTCCTAGCCTAGCTCGACGCTTGACCGTTATTGCTTACGAAGATATTGGCCCTAGCAAATCCTGACGCTCAAGTCCATACCGTTACAGCTCTAGAAGCAGCCCAACGAATCGGCTTCCCTGAAGCCCGCATCCTTATTGCCAATATTGTTATCGATCTGGCTCTATCTCCCAAGTCCAACTCAGCCTATCTGGCCATGGACAAGGCCTTAGCTGACTTACGAAAGAATGGAAATCTTCCCATTCCCCGCCACTTACGCGACGGCCACTATGCAGGAAGCAAGGAATTGGGCAACGCACAGGGCTATCTCTACCCTCACTCCTATCCTGGCAATTGGGTCAAGCAGGACTATCTGCCCGACAAGATAAGGGATGCCAATTATTTCACTCCCAATGAAAAATGGCAAATACGAGCGAGCCCTTGGATTGACCAAGAATAAGATTGATGACTTAAAAAATGATGGCATCGTTTGCAAAAAAATCACGTTTTTCTCTTGAATTTTTCAAAATTTATGGTATTATAATTATAGAAACGCTGTGGTGTACGACTTCACACTAAGTGTTGACCGACTATTTTTGTATTATTAGGGAAACAAAAGACTTCTAACAGCGTGCAAGCCGTGTCACGCGGAAGCAGCTTCAGTTAGAGCGAGTTGCCCACCTGCTTAATTGCGCGGGTTCAATACAAATCGTGAAGGTCCGGCACCACACAGCTTTTCTCTTGCCTCCTTAGCTCAGTTGGTAGAGCAGTAGACTCTTAATCTATGGGTCGCAGGTTCGAGCCCTGCAGGCATAGAAAGTATGACTCAAAAAAAGCCTTGGAATCCAAGGCTTTTTCATTATTTTACAAATTTTTGTCTCATTATCTGTACAATAAAAGACTTCAAACTATTGTTTTGAATCAATAGTTTGAAGTCTTTTTACTTTATTGATTTCAGAAAAGTTGTACTTTCTCTGATGTGTCTTACATCATGCCGCCCATCATGCTTGGGTCCATAGCTGGTGCTGCTGGTGCAGGTTCTGGCTTATTGGCCACAACAGCTTCTGTTGTCAAAATCAAGCTAGCAACTGAAGCGGCATTTTGCAGGGCTGAACGCGTTACCTTGACTGGGTCAATAATTCCAGCCTCAATCATGTTCACCCATTCGCCGGTCGCTGCATTGAATCCTGTACCTGCTTTCAGAGTTTTTCAGGCGGTCAATGATGATAGAGCCTTCAAAACCAGCATTCAAAGCGATTTGACGGACAGGCTCTTCCAAGGCACGGAGGACGATGTTACGACCAGTCGCTTCATCACCTGTTAATTCGAGGGCAGCTACTGCATCTAATACGCTAACAAAGGCTGTACCACCACCTGACACGATCCCTTCTTCTACTGCGGCACGAGTCGCATTAAGGGCATCTTCAATGCGGAGTTTCATTTCTTTGAGCTCGGTTTCGGTTGCAGCACCGACCTTAATCACCGCCACACCACCGGACAATTTAGCCAGACGTTCTTGCAATTTTTCTTTATCAAACTCAGAAGTTGTACTTTCGATTTGAGATTTGATAACGGCCACACGATTAGCAATGGCTTCAGGATTACCAGAGCCTTCCACAATCACAGTGCTGTCCTTGTCAACAGTGACTTTAGAAGCTTGTCCAAGCGCTTCAATCGTCGCATCTTTGAGCTCCAGACCAAGGTCTTCTGTAATCACTGTACCACCAGTCAAGATGGCAATATCTTCCAACATGGCCTTACGACGGTCACCGAAACCTGGTGCTTTAACAGCAACTACATTGAAGGTACCACGAATCTTGTTGAGAACCAGCGTTGGCAGAGCTTCACCATCCACATCATCCGCAATAATCAAGAGCGGACGGTTGGTTTTCAAAAATACTTTCCAACAATGGCAGAATTTCTTGAATGTTAGAAATTTTCTTGTCTGTAATCAAGATATAAGGGTTGTCCAGATCAGCCACCATTTTTCACTATCCGTCACCATGTATTGAGACAAGTAGCCACGGTCAAACTGCATTCCTTCTACGACATCCAGCTCTGTTTCCATGCCTTTGGACTCTTCGATAGTAATGACTCCGTCATTGCCAACTTTTTTCCATAGCTTCAGAGATGTACTCACCGACTTTCTCGCTGCGAGAAGACACGGCAGCAACCCGAGCAATCGCTTCCTTATTAGAAACCGGAATTGCAGTTTCTTTCAGAGCGCTGACAGCAGTCGCAACTGCTGCTTCAATCCCGCGGCGGATACCAATTGGATTAGCACCAGCTGTAACATTTTTAATCCCTCTCGCGGACGATAGCTTGGGTCAATACAGTAGCAGTCGTTGTTCCGTCACCAGCGATATCGTTGGTTTTTGAAGCAACTTCTGAAACCAATTTAGCGCCCATGTTTTCAAAATGGTCTTCCAGTTCAATTTCCTTGGCAATGGTCACACCGTCATTGGTGATGAGGGTGAACCAAAAGATTTTTCCAAAACAACATTGCGACCTTTTAGGACCCAAGGTTACTTTGACAGTATCTGCTAGAATATCCACACCACGAACCATTGCACTGCGTGCATCTGATGAAAATTTAATGTCTTTTGCCATCTTTAAACCTCTTTCTTCGATTTTTACTCCACAATTGCAAGAATGCTTGCTTCCCCAACAACCAAGAATTTCTCATCCTGATCTTTAACTTCAATGCCAGCATGGCTTTCAACTAAAACCTTATCACCTGGCTTGACACTTGGTGCGACCAATTCTCCATTGAGCGTACGGATGCCTTGACCGACTGCGATGACTGTCGCTTCTTTTGTCGCGTCCTGCCCTGCACCAGCAATGACAAAGCCACCAACTTTCTGTTCTTTTTCTTCTACTTTTAAGACCACACGGTCACCTAATGGTTTTAACATCTTTTTCCTCCAAAGATTGAATTTTAGCACTCTATCCATATGAGTGCTAATCTATAATTAATATTGTATCACTTGGTCAGAAATAGTCAAGAAAAAAACTTTGCCGAATGACAAAAGTTTTTGGGGAGATTAATTGAAAATATTATTGAGCTAACTTCAGTTTCTCTTCAAAATCATCAATCACTTTTTGCAAATTTAGTCTACCCTTGTAGATGCCATAGCCAAAGACCAGCATGACAAGAATTCCCAAAATAGCTAGGATGACTCCTATGATGAACAGAAGCAGATTGGTTCGATGAAAGAGATAGATCAGGACAAAATTGATTAATTCCTTTCAAAAACGAAGATATCCTCATGAAATACCTCCGTTTTCTGTATATATTTATTCAAATACAAATTGATTGTGGTAGAGCTCAGAATAGAATCCACCTAGATGCAGCAATTCATGATGATTGCCTCTTTCAATGACTTCCCCGTCTTTTAAGACAATGATTTGGTCAGCATTTAATATAGTCTTTAAGCGGTGAGCGATGACAAAGCTAGTTCGTCCTGCCACAATGGCCTCCATCGCGCTCTGGATCTTGCTCTCGGTTACCGTATCAACGTTGGAGGTAGCCTCATCCAAGATCAGCACTTGAGGATCGGTCAAAAGGGTTCGAGCGATTGAAATTAATTGCTTTTGACCTGTTGAAAAGATGTTTTGATCATCATCTACGATTGTGTCGTATTGATCAGGCAAGCTTTCAATATACTCGTGAATATGGGTAGCACGCGCAGCGATTTCAACCATCTCCTGACTTGCATCCGGCACCCCAAATCGGATATTGTCTCGAATGGTTCCGCTGAACAAGACAGAATCTTGCAAAACGATACCTACATGACTGCGCAAGCTATCCAAGTCATAGTCTCGGATATCGCGTCCGTCAAATTCGATACTGCCCTTATCCACATCGTAAAAACGATTGATCAGGTTCATAATGGTCGTCTTTCCTGATCCTGTTGGCCCTACAACGGCAATCATCTTGCCTTTTGGCGCTGAGATGGAAACATCCTTCAAAATCGGCTTACCTTCGACATAAGAGAAATCCACATGTTTTATCTCGACGCCTTCTCTCAGCTCGGTAAAGGCTGGTGCATTCTGCGGGCGCACTTCCTCGGGCGCATCAAACATTTCCTGAATCCGATCCGCACCAGTGAAAGCCAGCTGCAGGCTTCCCCAGCTTGCCGCAACCTGAATGATAGGCTGATAGTATTGTTGAGAAAACTGTGTAAAGGTTGAAATCAGACCAATGGCTACTGAGGTCTTCACATTAGGATCATTGAGCATAATGGCCGAGCCCACAAAAATTACGATAGCCGTATTGATCAGGCTCATTCCGTTCATGACAGGAAAGAGCAAGCCAGAAAAAGCACGTCCTTTAAAGGTTGCTGACCGTACCTTATCATTTTGCTGGACAAAGCCTTTGATGACTTCTTCTTGCATTCCCTGCACAATGACTACCTTCTGGCCGGAAATCGTCTCATCCATATAAGCATTGAGCTGACCGACTTCTTTTTGCTGCAAGTCTGTGTACTTGCGAGCCAGTTTGACGATGGACACCAAGACAATGATGGCTACTGGCGTACTGGCAATCGTCACCCAAGCCAAGGTCGCATGCCGCATAAACATGATGATAATCAGACCGATGTAGAGAGCGATATTGCTCATCACTTGGACTAGGCTCTCGTTGAAAGCCTGCAAGATATTATCCAAATCACTGGTAAAACGCGACAAGATATCCCCATCTTGATGGCGGTCAAAGAAGGAAACGGTCAAGCGAGCCAATTTTCCAAAGAGCCCCTTGCGCATTTCATTGGTTGAGTAAGAGATAATTCGACTCATCAGCAGCATATAAATCAGCTCGATAGCGAAAGGAAGATGAAAGCCAGCGCTAAATTCCACATGATTCCTTGAAAAGCAGCAAAGGCTGAAACATCACCTGAAGCAAGCTTGCCACTCGCAAAAGCACTACCCAACTCCACCAGCTCACTAATAGCGAGACCTGTCAAAAATCGGAAAGAGAACCTGTAAAACCGTCGAGATGATAATCATAATCATGACGACCAAAAAGGCCAGTTTATACTGTTTGAAATATTGCCAAAAAAATTTCGCTGTCTTCATATTAGTCCTCCTTTCCTTTTTGAGTCTCATAAATTTCTCGGTAGACATCATTTGTAGCAACCAAGTCTGCGTGTCTACCTTGGCCAATCAAGCGTCCTTGATCTAGCACCAAAATCTTGTCCGCATGGACAACGGAGCTAATCTTCTGGGCAATGATAATGGTTGTTGTTCCTTCAAATCCTTGTTCAGCGCCTCTTGAACCAGTTTTTCGGACTTAGCATCCAGAGCTGAAGTTGAGTCATCCAAGATAAGAATATTAGGATTGCTGACAACACCACGCGCAATGGACATTCTCTGCTTTTTGTCCGCCAGAGAAATTATTTCCCCGTTCTTCGACTTGGCTGTTGTAGGTATCTTCCATGCGATTGATAAACTCACTTGCCTGAGCAATGCGCGCCGCCTGTTCTAATTCTGGCAGGCTAGCATTTTGCTTTCCTTGACGCAGATTGTCCGCAATCGTCCCCTTAAATAAAATAGCTTTTTGCAGAACGATAGAGACATTTTTTTCTCAGCGAAGCTTCACTAATGTCTCGCAAGTCCTTGCCACCAATTTTGATGGAGCCTTCCTGAGGATCAAAAAGACGCGGAATGAGCTGAGCCAGAGTTGATTTTTCCTGCTCCTGTCGCTCCGACAACACCAATCATCTCTCCTGGTTTGACTTCAAAGCTAATATCCTTGAGCATGGGCTCTGTATCTGTCGGATAGGTAAAGGTCACATGGTCAAAGACCAGACTACCTTCCAGATCTTCTTCAACTTCATGGCTTGAAGGTCATCGCTGGCTCTGTATCCAAGACCTCCTTGATCCGCCGAATCGATACCATTGCACGCGTAACGGTATTGCCCAGAAAGCCAACCATGATGATGGTAAACATAATTTGATTCAAATAAGAAATGAAAGAGACAATCGAGCTAACCAAGCCTGGATCCATCTGTATCATGCTAGACAAGAGCCACATGGTCAGATAGACAGCCCCGTAGCCGACGATCATCATCATCGGTTGAACAATCGAAAAGGCATAACCACAAAGAGATTTTGCTCTAGAAGTTCATCTGAAACTTGCGTAAATTTCTGATACTGCTCTCTCCCTGTACTGAAAGATTTGACGACACGGACGCCACGCAGATTTTCTTTGGCAATCGCATTGATCTTTTCTAAGAGAACTTGGAATTTGGGCAAAGCGTGGACCCATCAAGCCCATCATCACTCCTGTCAAAAAGAAGACCAAAAAGACCATCAGGACAATCACCCACCACAAGGAAGGAATGGTCACCACCGCCAAAAATAAAGGAACCTAAAAATAAAATAGGCAGGCGGAATAAAATCTGAAACATCATCATGACCAAATTTTGTACTTGGTTGATGTCATTGGTCATTCGGACGACTAGATTCCCTGCATTGAACTGTTCAATATTGGCATAAGAGAAGGTCTGGATTTTCCGAAAGGTCTTTTTCCTGCAAATCTGACGACACACCTTTCGCGCAATATAGGCTGCCAGGGTCACATTTGCCCCGCCAGCGAGCAAACCAACCAGACCAAAAGCCCAGCAACCAGGCTCCCAAACGATAGATTTCTTCCCGATTTCCTGACAAAGAGCATTCAAGACATCTTTGAGATACAGGGGCTGCAACAGCGAGCTAGCTCAGCATCAGCGATGTCATCAGAAGAGATAAAAAGATAAATAATTTATAGGCTGATAAAGCTTTTTCTGGACATAATTCCTCCTCGTAGATTTTTAACTTTGTTTAGCTTCCTTACTATATCATAGATAAAAACAATGTCAAGTAAGAAATTTCAGTTATTATATGGTACAATATAATAAATAACTCTAAATTGATTGAGTCCTTTTGTAGGCCCTGTACAAGGAGAAAAGATGGATAAACAAACGAATTGCTGTGATTGGTCCCGGTTCGTGGGGAACGGCTCTGTCGCAAGTCCTCAATGATAATGGCCATGAAGTCCGGATTTGGGGCAATATTGCAGAGCAGATTGACGAGATCAATCACCAGCATACAAACAAACGCTATTTCAAAGATGTGGTTCTAAGCGAAGAAATCAAGGCTTATCACGACTTGAAAGATGCTCTAGCAAACGTAGATGCTGTGCTTTTTGTCGTGCCGACCAAGGTGACCCGTCTGGTAGCCAAACAAGTTAGCAAACCTTGGATCACAAGGTAAAAATCATGCATGCATCCAAGGGACTGGAGCCCAATACCCACAAACGGATTTCGACTATTCTGGAAGAAGAAATCCCTGCAGACTTGCGTAGCGAGATTGTCGTTGTTTCGGGTCCTAGCCACGCTGAGGAAACCATCGTCCGCGACATTACCCTGATTACCGCAGCATCTAAGGACCTCGAAACCGCTAGTATGTGCAGGAATCTCTTTCAGCAACCACTATTTCCGTCTCTACACCAATACCGATGTCGTTGGAGTGGAAACAGCAGGTGCTCTCAAAAACATCATCGCAGTCGGAGCTGGAGCTCTCCACGGACTGGGCTATGGTGACAATGCCAAAGCTGCCATCATCACACGCGGACTGGCTGAAATTACCCGACTTTGGTGTCAGACTGGGAGCCAGCCCTCTGACTTACAGCGGTCTTTCTGGTGTCGGCGACTTTGATTGTCACAGGGTACTTCTGTCCACTCTCGCAACTGGCGGGCCGGCGATGCACTGGGTCGCGGAGAAAAACTGGCTGATATCGAAGCCAAACATGGGCATGGTTATCGAAGGAATCTCTACGACTCAAGGCTGCTTACGAACTGGCTCAGGAGCTCGGGTGTTTATATGCCAATCACCCAAGCTATTTACAAGGTCATCTATGACGGCCATCGATATCAAAGATGCATATCATCGACATGATGAATAATGAATTTCAAAGCTGAAAATGAGTGGTCTTAATCCATAGTATTTTTATAAAGGAGAAATTTATGATCAAAAAGTCAGAAAAAGCAGTCATCCCTGCAGCCGGTCTCGGGAACTCGCTTTCCTGCCAGCCACTAAGGCACTGGCCAAGGAAATGCTGCCGATCGTTGACAAACCAACTATTCAATTTATCGTCGAAGAAGCTCTCAATCTGGAATCAAAGATATCTCTGGTTGTCACAGGGTAAGTCAAAACGCTCCATCGAGGACCACTTTGACTCCAAACTTTCGAACTAGAATACAACCTCAAAGAAAAAGGCAAGAATGACTTTGCTCAAGTTGGTAGATGAAACCACTGGTATTGGCTTGCATTTTATCCGTCAGAGTCATCCACGTGGACTAGGGGATGCTGTTTTACAAGCCAAAAGCCTTTTCGTCGGAAATGAACCTTTTGTCGTCATGCTAGGTGATGATTTGATGGACATCACCAATGACAAGGCAGTGCCACTCACCAAACAACTCATGGATGACTACGCAGCAACCCACGCATCTACCATTGCAGTTATGCAGGTTCCTCACGAAGAAGTCTCTGCTTATGGCGTTATTGCACCGCAAGGCGAAGGCGTCACGGCCTCTACAGCGTTGAAAAATTCGTCGAAAAACCAGCACCAGAGGATGCACCAAGTGATTTGGCTATTATCGGACGCTACCTGCTAACCCCAGAAATTTTTGAAATCTTGGAGAAACAAACTCCTGGTGCGGGCAATGAAATTCAGCTGACTGATGCCATTGATACCCTCAACAAGACTCAGCGCGTTTTTGCCCGTGAATTCAAAGGCGACCGCTATGATGTCGGCGACAAGTTTGGCTTCATGAAAACTTCTATCGATTATGCCCTCAAACACCCTCAAGTCAAAGACGATTTGAAACAGTACATTATCGATTTAGGGCAAAAATTAGATAAGAAAAGCGAAAAATAATAGAAGTGCACAAGCAATAGATTAGCTAATGCAACAGCTTTTAACACTATACAAAAACATCTAGATTTACTAGGTGTTAGATTGAAGAAAAAGTCCATTTTTGGACAATTTCTTCAATCTTTTTCTTTTGCTGGATAAAGTAAAAACTCTTAAAATGATGTCATATCAACATCTCTAAGAGTTTTCACTATATGGTATCAACCCTCTATCAGCAATAGAAAAATTGCTGATAGAGGTTGGCAATATTTTGGAATACCGCTTTTTAAAGCGGTATTGAGTTCATTTCTTAAAAAATTGGTCGTTGAAAAGTCAGAAAAATCAAAATAGCTACTACTCCAAGGTAGGCTGCCAGTGCTAAAAATCGTTGAGTCTTGCTAAAAGCGTAGCGCCTCCCGATACTGGTAAGATCACAGCTCCTAAAGCTCCGCCGACTAGACCACCCTAAGTGACCTGCAAGGCTAATTCCCGGTAAAAAGACTCATGACCAGATTAACAGCTAGCAGGCTCATATAGGGACTGACCCAGCTGCTGTAGATAGTAGTTTCGCGTAGCATAACGAAGCACGACAACAGAAGCAAAAAGGCCGAAGAGCAGTAGACGCCCCGGCTGCCAGGCTATTGGGTGAAAAATAGACCACGAATAAATTCCCCATCACGCCTGACATCAGGTAGAGTATCAAGAATTTCCAAGAGCCAAAGATAGCCTCAATCTGTCGACCAAGAAAGTAGAGCGTCAGCATGTTGACCACAAAATGCTCCAAGCCAATATGGATAAAAATAGCAGCAAAAACCCGCTCAAAACTGCTCCGGCAGCGCTTGAATCGTATAACCGTGCACGGCTCCAAAGTGATACAAGGCTTCGGAACTGCTGTAGTGAAAACCGTAAGAAAGAAAACATCAAGACAAAAACAAGGCTCGTCAGGATAAGCAAGATGCTTGTCACAGGATAGTCTCTATCAAAGATTTGTTTCATAAATGAGTAACTCCTTTACCGCAACATCATGTTGAGCTGGTAGAAATTCTTCCTGTTGGACTGCATAAATAGTGCTGATGGATGCTCCTTCATAATCAGCCAGATAGCGATCATAGTAGCCACCGCCGTAACCAATCCGAAAGCCTTGAGAATGAAGACCACGCCTGGCACATGAATCAGATCAATTTCTGTCTTGTCCACAGCCTCTTCACTTATTGGCTCCAGCAGACCAAAAAGAGCTTTTTGAAGGCGACTTCATCATAGTCCACAAATATCATCCGACCCTGGCCATAGGTCTTAGGGCACCAAAACCCGCTTACCATCCAACTGAGCCTGCTTGATAAAGGCTGCGGTAGAGACTTCATGCGGCATAGAAAGATAGGTAGCGATAACCTGAGCGTTTTGATAAGCTGCTGAACTGAGCAAGTGCTGGGTCAGCCAGCTATCTGCCTGCTCTTTTTTCTTTTTCCTGAAAGTTTCTTCATCTGAATCAGTACAGCTTGCCTCAACTCTTTTTCATGCAGTTCGTCCAACCTTTCCTTATCTTTTCGTTGATTTTATAATCTAGGAATTTCCCAATCTTTTCAATAGCAAAGGGCAGGGCTGCCTCGTCTGGTGTCATCTTGGGATGATGGAGGGCGTAGGGAACTGTCCACTCCTAGCCAGAACATGACGCCCTTGACCTTGCTGAGCAGATAACCAAAGTCCTCACCTGTCATAGCCGGCGCAATATCAATCAACTGCACTCCCTCTTCCTTCTGGAAAAAGTCCATCAATTCGTCTGCCAGATCAGGATGATTTTCCACAGGCAGATAGCCGCCTTGTTTAAGCTCCAAGTCCAATTCCAGATCGAAACTTTGGGCTATGCCCTCTGCTATTTCCCGTAAGCGCTTCTGAGTCAAGAGGTTCATCTCCTGAGTCAAGGTCCGAATGGTGCCATGCAGAAAAGCCGTTTCTGCGATAACATTGTTGGTCGTGCCAGCATGGAGCGAACCAAAGGTCACAACCGCCCCTCGATCGGATCGACATTGCGGCTGACAATGGTCTGCACCTGGGTGATAAAGTAGCTAGCCGCTACCAAGGCATCATTGGCTTCGTGAGGAAAGGCCGCATGGCCTCCCTTCCCCCTAAAGGTCAGCTTGACTTCACAGGTGCCAGCAAAGAGGGTTCCTCTGTTAGTCGCAATATCACCGACCTTGAGGTCCGGCCGCACATGGAGACCGTAAAATTCATCTGGCAACCAGTCGCCAAAAGCACCGTCTTCATACATGAGCATGCCGCCAGCTTCATTTTCCTCAGCAGGCTGAAAGAGAAAGAGCAGATTGTGGGTAGGCTGAGCGCTCACAGCTTGTTCCAGCAGACCTAGGGCAACCGTCATGTGCATATCGTGTCCGCAGGCATGCATCCGGCCTTCATGAGTGCTGGCAAAGTCCAGACCTGTATCCTCCACAATCGGCAAACCATCAATATCTGTTCGCCAGCCAATCGTCTTATCTGGTGAACTTCCCTTGATAAAGACCAAAATACCAGTCCGCCAAGTTCGGATTTCCACAAAGTCTAGACCTGCTGTCAGTCCATCAATGACCTGCATCAGGTAGGCATGAGTCTTGTATTCTTCCAGACCGATTTCTGGTATCTGGTGTAAATCACGGCGAATGTTCAGATAATCAAGCATTGTTTCTTTCCTTTAAAATCTTGTCAGACCAGTCAAAGTGTTGGGCCACGCCCAATCAATTCAAATTTATGCTATTTTTAAAGAGTACGCAGGGCGTCTTCCAGAGCTATCTTCTGCTGGGTCTTTTCGTCAATGGTCTTGATAACTCGTGCTGGAACGCCAGCAACTACTACGTTTTCCGGAACATCCTGGGTCACAATCGCACCAGCCGCAACAACGGAACCACTGCCAATTTGTACACCTTCAATCACAACCGCATTGGCACCAATCAGCACGTTATCGCCGACCCGAACTGGCTCAGCGCTAGCAGGCTCAATGACTCCCGCCAGAACTGCACCAGCACCGACGTGGCTGTTTTTTCCGACAATCGCTCGGCCGCCCAGAATAGCTCCCATATCAATCATAGTACCAGCGCCAATCTCCGCACCGATATTGATAACTGCCCCCATCATGATGACAGCATTATCACCAATTTCGACTTGGTCACGGATAATAGCGCCCGGCTCAATACGGGCATTGATATCGCGCTTGTCCAAAAGCGGCACCGCTGAGTTGCGGGCATCCTGCTCTACGACATAGGTCTTATTTTCTTCTAAGTTTACTAGGAGCGGCTTGATTTCTTCCCAGTCTCCAAAAAGAACATTGCCTAACTTCACAACAGACCAAGGGATTGATCCGTGCAATTCTCCATCAAAAAGTTACCTTGACAGGAGTTTTTTTCTTGGCATCAGCGATAAATTTGATAATTTCTTGAGCATTCATTTTAGTAGCAGACATGGCATCACCTCTTTGTTCTTTCTATTCTTTGTTGGGAGAGGAAAGTCCCTCTCCTATCTCTTTTATTTCTCTATTATAACATAATTCGGCTATGCAGTTAGGACTTTATTGGCAGCTAGTATGCTATTTAGACTCTTGGAGTTTATTCAGGTGAAATTGTCCATCCTTGCCCTTGACAAAGTTTAAATGGAAGAAGGTTTTATCCTCTGCCCTATAGCCCATAGACATACTGTAATATCCTTTCACCACTGCTTTGTAGTAGTTGTTGGGAAGTCCCAAATGTTCTATCACTTCTAGATCAGTAATGCCATTTTCTTCATCTGATGTCATTCCCTTAAGGAAAGAAAGCCGTTCCCCTGTCAAATCCTCATTTTGATAAATATTATAAGCTATGCTAGTAAGATGTAGACCTGAACCATCCCAGAATTGAAGGACGGCAAAGCCTCCTCCCTTCAAATCATAGATCAGTGATAATAATTTATCCTTCTTGCCAATCACCGTTTCATCGCTGCTTTTAGCTAAACCATGTTGACGAACAAAATTGGATACTGTTATATTTTTATCCTCGTCCTCTTCAATCTTATACTTTATAAAATCCCTTGGTTCCCAATCCAAAACTTCGGCATTTGAAGAAGAATATTTTGCTTCTGTTCTTACAAACGGATTCTTTCTGTAAGAATTGGTCCAATTCCCGATTAAGACAAGTAGGCTGATAACAAGGCCAATCAGGGGCTAGAGCACTCACTAGCTTGAAAAATGGTGATTTGTGTTTAAACTTTGCGGTTCTCTTAAAAGTTGACTTTGATTCTTGTCTTGTGCCTTCCTTGAGGTTTGTTTCAGCTAGCAAACTAGCTCCTTCCTTAGACTCTTGTTTTAAGGGTTCCCTAGTTCTACTAAATTTTCCCTTATGTTCCTTCGTAATTTTTCTAAATCTCTTTTTCCCATCTTTCTATCCTTGTCTGTTTAAGAAAAAATTCACGCTCTCCAGTCTAGGCTCTCAGACCGTGCTTGTCATCATACTTTTTAGACGGTAAAGCCCATTCACTTCGTCAAAAAACAAAGAAACTGTCATATTGTCCGTGGTTGAATATTCAAGAAGAAGTGAATCAACTTTGCCCTTTAACTGGTTTATGAGCATAAATCCTCTTAGGCATCCCCAGTTCTGCTATGGCCTGTTTTACTTCCATTCCTTCTCGATCACTTTTGGGAATGAGCGACCGATAATCATCAACTGTCTTCGTAATTGATTCCCCAGCATTCTGGAAGAAATCGGCAGATACACTATAGAGCTCCATTCCTCCTCCAGTACTCCTAAGATGCATATCAACAACTCCTTTTCTTCCTACTAAATTGTAGGAAAGTATCACCAATTTACTGCCTTTCACGCGATTATCCACACTCCCAGAGCTGGCTTTCCCATACTTCTCAACGATATCCTCTGGAGACACATTAGGTTGGTTCATGGTTTTAATCAACTCGAATATCTCTTCGAATGGAAAATCGACCTCTCGATTCTTTTCAATAAAAGCTGAATTCCCCTCCGTCAGGATCTCTATCTTATTTTCTGATTCTGTCGGAACAGTATTAACAGACGATATAGCTGATTGATTTTCTTCTGACTTAAAAGTTGGTCGCATATACATCATCAAGAAGCTAATCAGTCCCACTAGACCTGCGGCAATCACTAAGAGTGAGGCATAACGAGATAGCACAGACTTTGCTAAAAGCTGGCCATTGGGATTGCCTGCTGACTCTGTTCGCCGCTTTTCTTTACTTGAAAACTCAAAACCCGACTCTCGAGAGCCATCATGAGAGAAGGCTCTCTGCTTTTTTTGGTCTAAACTTGACCTTTTTCCCCATTCTCTTTGGACTTTTCTTCCTTTTCCCATCCTCATCTCCTCCACGGAACCTAAGTTCCTCTTGCTTTTCTGGTAATTCCTGTCTTTCCGCTAAAAACAACTTCTGCTACAATAAGCCAAGCTCTAGCACCAAGCACTCCTATCAATAAACACTCTTCCGAGTCAACTCATAGTCACCTGTTGGACTTAAGACAAACTCTAAATAGAGATATCTTTGATCTTTTAGTTTATATTTGATGTAAACTGTCGTTTGATTCTTATAGTCCGCCGACTTATTGATAACTTGTGGCACACCAAATCGTTCTAATACTGCTTGTAAATTTTTACTTGGTGCTGATTTATCCACAGTAAAATCCTGAAAATCCTCCTCAGTCCATAAATCCGAATGGCTTAATTGAGACTGGCTAAGCAATCCTTCCCCTCGAATTGTATTCAGCCGATACTGATCTCCGATAAGATTGAAATAGAGCTTAACGATTTGCCCTCCACCTGATGAGAGATAAAAAAGGTAGAGAGCCTTTTCTTCTCCATCTTTAGCCACACTTCCCGAACTTGCTTTTCCATATCGTTCAGCAATTTCCTCTGCTGTAGGAGACAGTTGCTCACTCGCCCCCTGCCCAGGCGAAGAAACTTGCAGAGCTAGGACATCCTCGAAAGTCCAAGTCATATTTTCTGGCTCCTTGTCAGCACTAGAAGCCGACGATGCCGACTCCTGTGGCTCCGAAGCTTCCCATTCGCTAGACGAGTCTGCAACGTAAGCAGAAGCTATATTTTCTTGGCTCGATTCCCAGCTTATTTGGTCAATACTTCTGTCACGAGTGCCCATATTTGAAAGAAAAACGATAGAGCAAAAGAAGGGCTAATGATAGCAAGACCAGACTCGCCAAAGCAGCAACTAGAGACTTAACATTCCCCTTCTTTCTTGTTCTAAGCCTACTCGATTTCCAACCAGTTTTAACTCCAAACTGATTCTCTCCTAGCTTTTCTCTCCTTGCTTCTTCCTTTGTCTGTTCGAGGGCAGCTCCTCCCCGTTCCCACTGATTCTTGACCGACGAAGTGTTTCTAGCTTTAAACTTGGATTTGTGTTCCCGCCTCAATGCTTCTAAATTTCTATCTTTCACCTTTTCACCTATCAACTAAATACTTGATTGCTCATTCCCTTTCCACAAACGACTGATGCTCCTGCTAGGCAAGCGCTACTGAGCACCTGCATCTCCCGCTTCATTTACCAAACCCGAACTCTCTGTTAATTGATAGCTCTGAGAATTATTATTTTCAAAAAGAAAAACCGACTTCCTGCCCATTCTCCAAACGATAATAAATCGATAGGGTAGCATTGCCAAAGATTCCCCCATTCCAATCAAGGCGCTCTGGAAGTCCCAACTGACTGACAATCTCCTGATAGGTCTTCCCTTTCTCTATACCAGTCAATTCTTGGCGAGTGAGTTGAGCATTTCGGTTTGGCAAATGCGCACTACTGAGATGAGCACATTTTAGGGATTGCAACTTAGGAGTTTCAGAAGAACCAAAATGGCTCTTGAAAGAGAGGCTGACTTTCGCTTCCGTCCCTGCTTGTGAGTAGTCTAAAAGCTATCGTCTTGATTGGGTCATCTTTGTCTATTTCTTTACCAGACTCAGCTTTTCCTAACTTTGCGACCACCTCGTCGACCTCTGTCAGATTTGGAACCGATGAAGTGAAGTCTGAGAACAAAGAAGTGACATCATCATAGCTAATATGAAACTGATACTCCTCTTTTTTAGCAATCCATTCTGGACGATTATCAGATTTTTAAATCTTGATCTTTTCTATATGAGTTCTAACATAAGAGAAATAGCTGCAGCTTTTTCTTTATCTTTTACCTTTTCCATCTCTAGCCACGTTTTTTTCCAGTCTCAGCCAAAAAGTCAAAATCCCCAAACTAGAAAGTACCATCACCCATATCTTAGAAAAGAATCCTAGTTTTTTTCTTCTTAAACTCTACTTTATCTATCTCTCTAGCAAGCTCATTCGAGCTTATTCGCGGAGAAAGCTTTTGTCTGCTTTGGTTCAACAAGGCCTGACACCGGCAGGCTAGCTTGATTTCCACCAAGGACTTGGTTTTGTTTTTTTAGCTTTTCAGTGATTCTAAGCTAGAAATGAGACGCTTCAGCTCCCCTTTGCTCTACTTCCAACAAATTCTGTGACAGAGGCTCCTTTTACCTGCTGAGCTCCTTCTAACTGCTCGGGAAACACTGGCTGGTCTTGAGAACTTGTTTTAGTTTTAACCTCTATCGAAGAGACGGCAGACGGCTCATTGCTTGAGCTCTCTATTGAAAGGCCGCTTTTGAAGGAGACAAGCCTGAAGGACGAGGTTGATTTTCTTCTGGTCTTCCCTGCGCTTCTTGCAATCCAGCAGATGGTTTGATATGTTTATCTTCCTTGGTTTTCCATTTGGATAGAAAGGATGGTTGGTTATCTGCTTTCTTTTTCGTTTGGGCCTTCTTGAATTTTGATTGATGTTTCTGCCTCAAAGCTTCCAGATTTCTCTTTCCCATAACTCCTCCTCATCTATTGGCTCTTCTATCATTAAAAAGACGACTCTATTAACAGTTCACAATACCTCTTCGCTGAATGCTGCTATTCTCTTTTCTATAACCATACCAGTCAAATAGCTACGCAAACTATCAGAATTTCTACCTTGTGTACTTAACTGTTTCAAGACAATAACCTACCCTGAAACTTGTCATGCTAATATAACTTTTATTCCAGTATATCATATTTTGAACGGGCTTAGCTTGAAAGCACACAGCAAAAAGGGCACGAACTCTCGTCCGTGCCCACAAAACCAACTATATATGACCATTTTTATTTCACTTTTTCAGCCAAAATACGACCGCTGTTGGCATCAATAGTCATTTTAATTTTCTATTCTATCGCAGACAAACGCTTCTTAATCGTCTCCTTTTTTAGCTAAGAGAAAGTTTCCATCTGCCTGCTTTACAAAGACTAACTTATAATCATCAGAACTTGACGTAGTAAATCTAATCGTCATTTTAGTAGCTATTTCATGAGTTTTATAAGCTTTATCTGCGTGACATTGACAAAGACGAAATAGCATGCCCCTTTAAAACCTCCTTATAAGAGATTCCATCCTTTCCTGTTTTTTTGGATCTCCTACTTTCAACTTATCATAATAATCAGAAGTCATAGGATTCATTTTAGCTTTTTGGGAGTCCCCTGAATAAGAAATGTCTTGTAGATAGTAGCTATCACCTGCTTTTCTAAAAGTAAGGTTTATTTTACGAACTGTGTGATAATCAAAATCTTCATCCTCCTGGCGATCTTTATCCAACTCACCCCACTCTAAATTAATTCTGTCCCTTTGAAACGAACCTTTTAAGGCCTTTCCATGCTTATCAAGAACATCTTCAATGGAAGTCCCTAAATCTGGCTCATCAAATATGCCGAACTTAAGCTCAGTAAGATCAGCGATATCCCAACTAAAATCTGTCTCTTCTGGGTTGATAAACTTATCAGCTACATCCCTTTTTGATACACCTGTATCAGTCCTTGGTCTGAGGATTGGGTAGAGATGCTTGGTTACATTCATAACACCTACAGAATGGCCAAAAAAATAGACCAACAATAAGTCCTAAAACCGCAAAAGCAATGATACCAGTAAGGAGTAGCCCTTTTCTAGGCCTCTCGTGATCACGCTTTACCAGCACATCGAACTGTACCTGTGATTGATTCATGTTCATCATTCATCCATCTCCTCTAAATTAATAACGTTCCGAACCAATGTATAGGAAATCCCCATTTGGTTGTGCTAAAATCGCATTGTCTTATAATCTCCATCAACTTTATAAGATACAGTTGCAAGCAATCGAGTAGATTTATAGCTATCATCAGCAGCATCCCTTTCTGTTTCAATTCGAACAGACTGTCTATGCTTCTTTAATAATTCAGCTAAAGATGTACCACCTTTACCTGTCTGTACATTTCCTTTTCTCAGACTTTTATACTCTTCTGTTGTCAAATTAAGATCTTCTGCGGTATCATTCTCATCTTCATCCTCCGAATTCTCGTCAGGATAGAATTCACTCAATTCATAAGCATACACAGACTTCAAGTAATAATTTCCATCAACTTTTTCAAAAAACATAGAAACACTTTGTTCTTTTGAAGACTTTGATCTCCTCCAAGAAAGAGTAATCCCTTTCTTTTCATATTCTATACTAGAAGCTAATCCATAGGTATTAACAATCTGATCTGCTGTTAATCCACGATCATTCTTATTGTTATAACTCAACAAACCAAGATCTTTGAGAGTCCAAGTAAATACGACCCTGTCTTTATCTGTAATAAAACCAGTTCTTGTATCTTTAGCCTCTTTCTCGGCACGTTCTAGTCGCTTAGAGCGTTGGATGTCTGCTTCGGACTTGGATGATTGTCCCCAAAGATAGCCTGCACCTCCACCAATCAATCCACCAATACAGATAGCAAGGATTGAAAAACAATAAGTTTAGCTCAAACCAGATTTAGACTTCAGTTGAAAAATCTTGAGGGCTCCCCTGTTGAAAGGCCGAATTATTTTCTTTTTGAAAAGGTTGTTGAATATTTTGACCTTCTTGCGATTTAATAGGCATCTTATCTTCTGTTGTCATAATATCTCCTTTACTAATCTCCTTTGCCCGGCATCTCCTACTTTTCGTGACCAAAGTTTAACGCGCAAAGTATAAATATAAGTTCTACTATATCATAAAACGATATAATCCGCCAATACTCCTATAGTTAAAGATAGCTATATAAAAAGCGATCTATTTCTAGATCGCTTCATCTGTTCATTAGAGGCGTGCGTTGAGCTCTTTGCTCAATTCTTCAAATCCTGGTTTTCCAAGAAGGGCAAACATGTTGCGTTTGTAGGCTTCAACACCTGGTTGGTCAAATGGGTTGATGGCATTCAAGTAACCTGAAAGGGCGATGGCCAATTCGAAGAAGTAGATAGTGTAGCCAAGAGTGAAGGCATCTTGCTCAGGAAGGGTTACGTACATATTTGGCACGTCACCATCAGTGTGGGCAAGAAGAACGCCGTCGGTCGCTTTTTTGTTTACAAAGTCAACGTCTTTTCCTTGAAGGTAACCAAGTCCGTCAAGGTCTTCTTCCAAAGTAGGGATGATCACGTTCTTGCGTGGTTTGTCAACACGGACAACTGTTTCAAACATGATACGAGTTCCTTCTTGGATAAATTGACCAAGTGAGTGCAAGTCAGTTGAGAAGTTAGCTGAAGTTGGGTAGATACCTTTTTGGTCTTTCCCTTCTGATTCACCAGCCAATTGTTTCCACCATTCTGAGAAGTATTGAAGTGATGGCTCGTAGTTTACCAAGATTTCAGTAGCGTAGCCTTTGCGGTAAAGGATGTTACGAACGACTGCATATTGGTAAGCTTCACTTTTTCAGCAATCTTGTCTGAAGTGTAATCTTTACGAGCTGCATTCTGCACCTTCCCATGAGGGCTTTGATATCAGCACCTGATGCAGCGATTGGAAGCAAACCAACTGCTGTCAAGACTGAGAAACGTCCACCGATGTCATCTGGAACCACAAATGTTTCCCAACCGTTGGCATCTGCTTCAACCTTAACAGCACCTTTTTGGCGGTCAGTTGTTGCATAGATCCGTTTGTTGGCTTCTTCTTGACCGTATTTCTTAACCAAGAGTTCTTTGAAGACACGGAAAGCAATCGCTGGTTCTGTTGTTGTCCCTGATTTAGAAATCACGTTTACTGAGAAGTCTTTGTCAGCTACGTACTCTACCAAGTCAGCAAGGTAAGTAGATGAGATTGAGTTTCCAGCGTAAAGGATTTGTGGCGCTTTGCGCTCTTCTTTTGTTTGCAAGTTTGCAAAGTGGTGGTTCAAGAAGTCAATGGCTGCTTTGGCACCAAGGTAAGATCCACCGATACCGATCACAACCAAGACATCGCTGTCTGATTTAATTTGCTCAGCAGCCTTCAAGATGCGGTCAAATTCTTCACGGTCGTAATTTTCAGGAAGGTCCAACCAACCCAAAAAGTCGCTACCAGCACCAGTTCCTTTACGAATCAATTCGTCTGCAGCTGTTACTTGTGCTTGCATGTATTCCACTTCATGTGGGGCAACAAATTTATCTAAAACTTTTGAATAATCAAATTTAATATGTGACATGATATTCCTCCATTTTTTTCTTCCACTCTATCATATCGCTTTCATACTTTTTAGCAAGTAATTCCTTCAATGAAAACGCTTTAATATAAAATTTTGTTAATTTTTACAATTTTGCAAATCCTAGACCAGAAGCGAACGCAATCGTTTGCGCAATCTGCTATTTTTACCAGAATATCCCTGTCCCCAATTTCATGGGTAGGTTGAGATTTTAGCTTTTCTCCAAGACTCAGCGGCGCCTTTACACAGGCTTGATTCATCAAGAGCAATAGAAAAGAGCACACAGTTCAAATCGCTTAGGGCTGCTGGATTCCTCCCCTGACCCGCTTCACGCAGAACTGTTGCTCCACTAATTAGTATAACACAAACTTTCTTTTTTGGCTAATTTTCTTTACTTTTTCCTGCGATTTCTGAAAAAGTTCTGCATAATCGCAGCGCATTCTTCTTCTAAAAGACCACTTTCAACCTCTACGCGATGATTCAACCGCTCATCCGTCAGAATATCGTAGAGACTGCCCCCAGCACCGAATTTCTGGTTTTTCGCCCCATAGATCACCTTTGGAATACGAGCCAGGCCGATAGCACCGCTACACATGACACAGGGCTCAATCGTGACAAAAAGCGTCGTATCCAGCAGGCGCCAGCTATTTTCACGCTGATTGGCCTCCTCAATCGCCATGATTTCCGCATGCATGACTGCCCGCTGAAGCTCCTCACGCGCATTATGCCCGCGTCCGATAATCTGACCATCCTTGACCAAGACACAACCAATCGGTATTTCATCATTGGCGAGAGCAATCTCTGCCTCCTTCAGAGCTTCCCTCATAAAGATCTCTTTTTCCTCTATCGTGTAGTCCATCTCTTCCTTCTTCCTTTTAGTTTCTTTGTTCATTATACCACAGGCAGCTTAGGACTCACAAAAAAAGCCGCCGATTGGGCGACTCTTATGGGAGATTATTATGAAAAAGTTTAGGAGGTTTAAACAAAGTTAGGAGGTCTTTGTTTATGCTTCTAGTATAGCTGGCCTATCTTAAATAAAGCTTAAGCTCTCTGAGTATTGATAATTTTAGCAATTTCGCCAACTTCTTGGGCAATATAGGTGGCTCCGGCTTCTTCCAATTCCTTCCTGCTACCAAAGCCATAAAGAACTCCGATAGAATCAAGCTTTTGCGCTTGAGCCCCAAGCACATCGTGCTCCCTGTCTCCAATCATGATGGTATGCGCCAAATCTGTGATCCTATTTTGTTCCAAAGCATACTGGATAACATCGCTTTTTTTACTACGTTTTCTGTCCATAGTCGCACCAGCGACAAAGTCAAAATAATCATACAAGCCAAAATACTTGAGAATTTGAATGGAAAATTCTTCAGGTTTTGACGTAGCTACAATCAACTGTTTGCCAGCCTGCTTGAGAGAAGCCAGCAAGTCAGGAACGCCTGGGTAGACCTCATTTTCATAAAGGCCTTTTTCGGAAAAGTACTCATGATAGTAGTCAATGGCCTTTAAACATTCTTCCTTAGAAAATCCATAAAAGCGCTCAAAAGAATCCTGCAAGGGAGGACCGATGAAGACTCTTAATGCTTTCTTGTCTGGCACTTGAATCCCATATTTTCCTAAGGCATAGGACACTGAGTTGGTAATCCCTAGTTCTGAATTGGTCAAAGGTACCGTCTCAGGTCAAATAAAATCGTTTGGTACATTTTTTTCCTCTTTCTGTTAAAAAGAGGCTAGGGACAAAAAGTCCCTAGCCTCTCAATTGTCTTTTGGATTGTCGAGCAAGACGTAGTGGTGGAGTGGGTTTCTACTACGCTGATTTCATCAGCTTTTACAGCCCTACTCAACTGTGCGGAGGTGGGACGACGAAATCGAATTCTAACGAATTACCGATTTCTGTCCCACTCTCTTGTCTTCAATTGCTTATAAACTAGACCAAACACTTTCCAAGATATTGGTCTGCTCGCGACCTGGTCCAACTGAGAAAGTCGAAATGCGAACTCCAACCAGTTCGCTGACACGGCGAACATAATTGCGGGCATTTTCTGGCAGGTCTTCTAAGCTACGGACACCAGTGATGTCTTCTGACCAACCTGGCAATTCTTCATAGATTGGCTTGCAGCGCTTGAGCTGCTCCAAACTTGCTGGGTAGTGGTCGATTCGCTCCCCATCCAAATCGTAGGCTACACAGATTTTGACTGTATCCAGACCACTTAAAACGTCAATGGAGTTGAGGGAAAGGTTGGTAATTCCTGATACGCGGCGGCTGTGGCGCATCACAACGGAGTCAAACCAGCCCACACGACGCGGACGGCCCGTCGTTGTACCGTATTCATGGCCCACTTCGCGGATACGTTCGCCCACTTCATCAAACAATTCAGTTGGGAATGGTCCATCACCGACACGGCTCGTATAGGCCTTACAGACACCAACTACCTTGTCAATCTTGCTTGGACCAACACCTGAACCAATCGTCACCCCACCAGCAACTGGATTAGACGAGGTTACAAATGGATAGGTCCCTTGGTCAATATCCAGCATAACGCCTTGTGCCCCTTCAAAGAGGACACGCTTGCCTTGATCCAGCGCATCATTGAGAATGACTGATGTGTCGGTCACATACTGCTTGATTTGCTGACCGTATTCATAATATTCTTCAAAAATATCGTCAACGCTCATCGCTTGGCTATCGTACAATTTCTCAAAGAGGCGGTTTTTCTCGGCTAGATTCCGCTCCAAGCGCTCTCTGAAAATGTCTTTATCCAAGAGGTCTGCGATACGGATACCAACACGCGCAGCCTTATCCATGTAGGCAGGGCCAATTCCCTTGATCGTCGTCCTGATTTTATTATCGCCTTTAGCTTCCTCTTGCAGGCGATCTAGCTCGATATGGTAAGGCAGGATGACATGTGCACGGTCTGAAATGCGAAAATTATCTGTGGTAACACCTTCTTGGTGCAGATAAGCCAACTCCTTGACCAGAGATTTAGGATTGACCACCATCCCATTTCCGATCACTGAGATTTTTTCTGGGAAGAAAATTCCTGACGGAATCAAGTGCAATTTATATTTTTTCCCGTCAATCACAATCGTATGTCCAGCATTGTCACCGCCTTGGTAGCGGGCAATCACTTCAGCATTGGCCGAAAGGAAATCCGTAATTTTCCCTTTTCCTTCATCTCCCCATTGGGTTCCTACAACAACAACTGATGTCATAATTTCGTCTGAGCCACAAGAGCTCTTCCTTTCTTAATCTACAAGGCAGGAGTTTCACCTGCAAACGTATCTCACACTTTTATTATAAGAAAAATTTTTGAATTTTTCAAGATCAGGTGTCTTTTAAATTTGGATTTTCACTTTTGAAAGCGAATAATTCTTTTTGAAATTTTCTATTTTCACGAAATATATCCAACAAATGGCGATAAAAGTTCGGAAATTCATCAAAAACGTAGTGAATAGTTGTTTTCTGGCCTTTTTTATAATAGACTGAAAGTACTATACTAAGGACGGAAAAACATGATGACTATTGATCGTTTACTTGAAAAGCTAGACCCTGCCAGCCCGATCTTACAGGCGACTTTTGGACTGGAAAGAGAATCCCTACGCGTGACAGAGGCAGGTACACTGGCTTCAACTCCCCACCCCAGCTCTCTGGGTTCTCGGAGCTTTTCATCCCTACATCCAGACAGATTTTAGCGAGCAACAGCTCGAATTAATTACGCCCATCGCCTCTTCAACTCAGGAAGCCCGTCGCCTACTGGGTGCCATCACCGATGTAGCTGGACGCTCCATTCCCCAAGATGAACTCATGTGGCCCTTGTCCATGCCTCCCCAACTCCGAGAAGACGAGATTGAAATTGCCCACCTCGAAAATACCTACGAACTCCATTATCGGCAAGGTTTAGCAGAAAAATACGGCAAACGACTCCAGACCATTTCCGGCATTCATTACAATATCGAGCTAGGAAAAGATTTGATGACGGCCCTTTTTGAGGCTAGTGACTTCACTTCCCTCAAGGATTTTAAAAATGCTCTCTATCTTAAATTGGCTCGCAATTTCCTCCGTTTCCGCTGGTTCTTGACCTATCTGTATGGTGCGGCTCCACTGGCAGAAAATGGCTTTTACGATGAGCCAGTTGAGGCTCCTGTCCGCTCACTCCGAAATAGCCAGCACGGCTACGTCAATGACGAGCATGTCCATGTATCATTTCGCTCGCTGGAAAGCTATGTCTCGGACATCGAGGCCTATGTCGGGTCTGGCGACCTCAGTGCAGAAAAGGAATTTTACTCGCCTGTGCGCTTTCGCGGTCAAAAACGAAATCGAGACTATCTGGAGCAAGGTATCACTTATCTGGAATTCCGCTGCTTTGACCTCAATCCTTTCGACGCTTTGGGCATCAGTCAGGAAACCTTGGACACGGTCCATCTCTTTCTCCTGGCTCTATTGTGGCTGGATAATGTGACAGATAGCGATACACAACTACAAGCGGCTCATTCTCTCAACGATGCCGTTGCTCTGGCTCACCCCTTGACGCCTCTACCTGCAGAGGCTGACAGCTCTGCTATTCTCCAAGCTATGGAAAATGTCATTCAGCATTTCAATCTCCCTGACGCCTACCGTCAATTGCTAGCACAAGTCAGAGCTACGCTGGCTGAACCCAAACTGACTCTGGCAGGGCAATTATTGCCTCATATTGAGAAGAATTCCCTATCAGCATTTGGACTTGAAAAAGCACGGGAATATCGAGATTACACCTGGACTGCACCCTACGCCCTCAAGGGCTACGAAAAGATGGAGCTGTCCACTCAAATGCTTATGTTTGACGCTCTCCAGAAAGGACTCCATCTCGAAATCTTAGATGAAAATGACCAATTTCTCAAGCTTTGGCATGATCACCATGTAGAATATGTCAAGAACGGCAACATGACCTCCAAGGATAACTATGTCATCCCTCTGGCCATGGCTAATAAAACCGTCACCAAAAAGATTTTGGCTGCAGCTGACTTTCCTGTTCCGGCTGGAGCAGAGTTTTCTTCTCTTGAAGAAGGACTGGCCTATTATCCTTTGATTAAAGACCGACAAATTGTTGTCAAACCCAAGTCAACCAACTTTGGACTAGGCATCTCTATCTTCCAAGAACCAGCTAGTCTGGAAGCTTATCGCAAGGCTTTAGAGATCGCTTTTTCAGAAGACGCTGCCGTCTTGGTGGAGGAATTTATCGCTGGAACGGAATACCGCTCTTTGTCTTAGACGGTCAGTGTGAGGCAGTCCTCTTGCGCGTGGCAGCTAATGTCGTCGGAGACGGTCAACATACCGTGAGAGAATTAGTTGCTATCAAAAACGACAATCCCCTACGCGGGCGCGACCATCGTTCACCGCTCGAAATCATTGAACTGGGGACATTGAACTGCTCATGCTGGACCAGCAAGGCTATGGACCAGATGATATCCTGCCTGATAGAGTCAAGGTTGACTTGCGGCGCAATTCCAACATCTCTACTGGCGGAGACTCGATTGATGTGACTGAAAGTATGCACCCATCTTATAAAGAACTAGCTGCCGACATGGCAAAGGCTATGGGAGCCTGGGCCTGTGGCGTTGACCTCATCATCCCTGACAGTTCTGCTGTTTCCACAAAGGAAAATCCCAACTGTACCTGCATCGAGCTCAACTTCAATCCCTCTATGTATATGCACACCTATTGTGCTGAGGGGCCGGGACAAAGCATCACTCCTAAAATACTAGCTAAACTTTTCCCAGAAATGGACTACAATAAGAATCGCAGGATATTCCTTGCGATTTTTGCTTGTCTACTTACGATAAACAAAGAATCTTTCGCTTTCCAAACAAGGATTACTTTTCGGGAAAGGAAACAAAGCTCTTTCTTGATGAGGCAAACATTCTCATCAAATCTAAAAAGTGCGGCTGAATATATCAATCTTTCTCCCTTCAAAAACTAGCTTTTATGTTAAAATAGAGATATCATATTGAGAAGAAAGAGAAAAGTTCATGTCGAGAAGAAAGAATTATTCTAACCAGCAGCCGGAATGGTTTAGCTGGATTTGGATACTTGCAATTATATTTGGTTCTGGAGTGGTAGCCAGCTATCTGATCCCCCATTGCTATTTTTGGGAGGTATTGGCTATGGAATCTATCGCTACCAAAGACAGAAAAGAGTTCGTATTGAAGCTAAACAAGCCAGCATTGGCCGTATTGAAGATTTAAAGGCAGAGATTGGTCAGGCGGACCGCCGTATTAAAGAATTAGAAAGCTACCAAGAATACGGCAAGAAGGAAGACTACCAAGACTTGGCCCTGCAAATTCTTCCCCAACTCACCTATATCAAAAACGTTGCTAAGGAATTGCGAGATGAAATTCCTGCATCTGTCTACCAGCGCATTCAGACTAAAATTACTACTGTAACTGAGGAAATTGATAAACAACTGCAAAAAGATTGAACGAGAAAAAGGCAAAAGGAAGCGCAGCTTAAGAAAACGAGTCTAGAAGAACTAGCCCCAGAATTGGTCGCTACGGTTCGCAATATTCAGATTGACCACGAGGCCATTCTTCAAAAAATCTCTCAATCCGAAAGCAACAATAAGGAAGAACTGACTGCCATCCATCAGTCCCAGATGGAGCACTACGAAGATATTTTACAAGGCTACCTCAAAATCAAAGCCTCTCCCAAAGATTTTTACAATGCTGAGGAGCGGCTAGCCAAGGCCAAAGCTGCTATCGAGCAGTTTGACTTGACCTAGACGAGGCGCTGCGCCAATTAAATGAAGCTGACTTGAGGGACTTTGACATTAGCCTGCGTATCTTAGACAAAGAAAAGCAAACAGACACCGGCTTTTAAGCTAGATAAACCAAAGGAGAAACTATGAGCCAAGAATTTAATTTTGACATTGATAAAATTGCCAACAATACCATCAGCAAAAAGCGACAAAACAACAGAAATCATAGAGGCCAATACGACTCAAGAAAAATGGCCAGCTAACTTTTCTGGAAAAAGCTGACTCTGAGCAACAGAGTGCGATTACGGCTAAAAGCTCCGCAGCTGGTGGATAACTTCGTATCAGACCAAAAATGCCTTGCTGGACTTCGGCCAATCTGCTGTAGAAGAAGTCAACGGTACTGTCAATCGTATCTTAGCCGAGCAGAAAAATTACAAATTCCTCAAGTAGATGAGCTCTTAAAAATACCAACAAGGAACCCAATGGCTTTGTCGCAAAAATACAAGGACGCTCAAGTGGCAGAACTAGACAAGAAGCCTAATTTCCTGAAAAAACTCTTCAAACAGAGCAAAAACACGCTTCAAGAATTCTATTTTGACTCACAAAATATTGAGCAGAAAATGGATGGCATGGCTGCAACCGTCGTCAAACAAGAAGATGTTCTGGCTCGCAATATTGTTTCTGCTGAAATGCTGATTGAGGACAATACCAAATCGATTGAAAACCTAGTTGGAGTTATTTCCTTTATCGAAGCGTCTCAGCGAGAAGCTGGCAATCGAGCGCTCAAACTGCAGACTGAAGTCGCTCAACTAGATACGACAACTCTTGACTACCAAGTCAAATCGCAAGAATTAGCCCGAATGACAGAGGTGGTCAACACCCTAGAGCAGCAACACACTGAATATGTCAGCCGTCTCTATGTGGCTTGGGCGACAACGCCTCAAATGCGTAATCTGGTCAAGGTTTCCTCTGATATGCGCCAGAAGCTAGGAATGCTCCGTCGAAATACCATTCCAACTATGAAACTGTCTATCGCCCAGTTAGGCATTCTCCAGCAATCCATGAAGTCCGGTCAGGTAGCTGACGCCATCTCTAATGCGAATAATGCTGCCCTGCAAATGCTCGCCGAAACCAGCAAGGAAGTCATTCCTCAGCTGAACGGATTTCCCAAAGCCCTACTATTGCGGTTGAGTCTGTCACCAAGCTAGCAGAAAGCCTCGTTGCTCAAAATCAAGGCATTATCGAAGCCATTGATAAAGGACGAGAAAAACGCGCTCTGCTAGAAGCGGCTGTCATCCAATCTGCAGAGACCATCAACAACTCTGTCAAACTACGTGATCAAAAGATTATCCAAGCCCTGCTGGATCAAGGCAAGGAAGCCCAGAAAGAATTAACTACAGAATAAGTAAAAGAGCCATCCAGGCTCTTTCAAATCGTGGACAAACGTCAAAACTGATGTTTGTCTTTTTGTATTTTTGGTCAAAGAGATAGGAAATGCACTCAACTCTTAGGGAGAATTGAGTGCATTTTTTGAAAAAGATGTTTCTTTATAGATTTTTAACTGCCGCAATGGCTGCATCATAATCTGGCTCGGTGTTGATGTTATCTACATATTCAGCATAGGTCACAGTGTTGTTTTCGTCCAAGACAAGGACTACACGGGCCAACAGATGCCATTCATTGATGAGGACGGCATAGTCGCGACCAAAAGAATGGTCGAAGTAGTCAGATAGCATGACAGCATTTTCGATACCCTCAGCGGCACACCATTTGCCTTGGGCGAAAGGCAAGTCAACTGAAACCGTGATTACAACAGTATTGTCCAAATCAGCAAGTTCTTGGTTGAAACGGCGGGTCTGAGTTGAACAAACACCAGTATCGATAGACGGTACGATGCTGAGGACTTTCTTTTACCAGCAAAGTCAGCCAAAGTTTTCTTTGAAAGGTCAGTAGCTGTCAGGCTAAAATCGTGGGCTGTGTCGCCGACTTGCAGTTGCTTTCCAGTAAAGGTTACAGGATTTCCGAGAAAAGTTGTCATAGGAAGTCTCCATTCATGTTTGATAGTTCCATTGTACTGCGAATAGTGATCGAATAATTTGACCGAAAATTTAAGAGCAACTCCATGTGAAGCTTGTCCTTCAGAAATAAAAGAGGTTAGGATTTTATCTTCCTAACCTCTTATTATTATTTAGACAGACCTTCATGCGATCTTTTCTAAGTTGTATTTCATCATGCTGTAGTAGCTATCTCCTTCTTCACCCCTTTCAGCGATTGAGTCGGTGAAAATTTTAGCGTAGATTGGGATGTTGGTGTCTTTAGAAACGGTCTTCATCGGACGGTCGTTCTACACTTGATTCCACAAAGAGAGATGGCACTTTTCGTCTTGCGTAGTTTTTCAACCAGTTTTAATTTGGTCTGGAGTCCCTTCTTCTTCAGTGTTGATTTCCCAAATATAGGCAGATGGCACATTGTAGGCCTTAGAAAAGTATTTGAAGCAACCTTCACTGGTTACAACTCATTTTCTTTTCTTCAGGAATGTTGTTGAATTTCTCTTTGGCTTCCTTGTCCAAAAGCGCTTAATTTTTCCACATAAGCTTTAAGATTTTTTTCTCGTAAGTTTCTTTGTTAGTTGGGTCTTTTTCGCTCAAACGCTTAGCAATGTTTTGAGCATAGATAATCCCATTTTCCAAGTTGAGCCAAGCATGAGGGTCTTCTTTTCCCTTTTTCACTTTGGCCTTCCAAGTAAATCACGTCCACACCTTCGCTGACAGCATAATAGTCCTTGTTTTCTTTCTTCTTAGCATTTTCTACTAATTTTTGTGAACCAAGCATTACCGCCTGTTTCCAAGTTGATCCCATTGTAGAAGATCAGATCCGCTTGGGAAGTCTTTTTGACATCTTCAGGCAGAGGCTCGTATTCATGTGGGTCTTGGCATGACAGGTACGATACTGTGCAAATTGATCTTATCGCCAGCGATATTCTTTGTAATATCCGCAATAATCGAGTTGGTCGCAACAACATTCAATTTTTGAAGAACCAGTCTCGGTACTGCTGACTAGAGCAGGCTGCTAGGCCGACAAAAAGCCAGCAAAAGCAGAACTAAGAAACGACATTTTTCATTGGAAATCCTCCATAAATATATTATTTTACTTTTCTTTTAAATACCGCTGTTTTGGTGCGATAAAAATGAAACCAAAAAGATCAGGGCAGAAGTTAGAACGATACTAGAACCTGCTGCAACATTAAAACTATAACCGATGAAGAGACCTAAAACAGATGCACCAGCCCCCAAGGCAGATGACAATAAAATCATGGTCTTGAGACTCTTGGCATAGAGATAGAGCTGTCGCAGCTGGTGTAATCAGCATGGCCACAATCAGAATCGTTCCGACACTTTGCATGGCTGTGACAGAAACCAGAGTCAAGAGAATCATCAGCAAATAGTGGTAAAGAAATTAACCTTCATTCCCATAGCCTTGGCCAAAAGCGGATCAAAGGAAGTCAACAAAAAGCTGCTTGAAGAAAAATAGCAATGACCAGCAGCACAAGATACCCACACTGATACTAATCCACATATCAAGGTCTTGCACCGCCAAGATATTCCCAAAGAGGATATGGAAAAGATCGGTAGAACTCTGCGGACACTAATCAAAATAACCCCAAAGCCAAGAAGGAAGAAAAAGTAATCCCGATAGCTGTGTCACTCTTTGATAATGGAATTGCCTCTGATGTAGGTGATAATAATAGAAGCTAGTAAGCCAAAGGTGATGGCACCGATGAAGAAATTAATTCCCAAAATGTAGGACAGAGCCACGCCGGGCAGCACCGCGTGAGAAATGGCATCCCCATGAGCGACATGCCCTGCAAGATGATAAAGCACCCAACGGCACCTGCCACCACTCCAATCACAATGGCCGTGATCAAGGCATTTTGCAGGAAATGAAAATCATGCAATCCTTGAATAAATTCCTGGATCATCCTAGTCACCTCCATCATAAAGAGCTGAGAGCCGTAGGTCTTCTGCATATTTTTTCTTTGGTGAAGGTACCTCGGTTGATCCGAAAAGCGACGACTTTTTTTGTTAAGTAGCAAGACCTGATCAAAATAAGCGACCACCTTGCTCAAGTCATGGTGGACAATCAAAAATCGTCTTCCCGTCTTTTTCTTAGCTGACGGAGTGTTTTCATAATAATCTCTTCACTGACCGAGTCAATCCCAACAAAAAGGCTCATCTAGGAAAATATAGTCCGCCTCTGAACCAAGCAACGGGCAATCAGACCCGTTGAAATTGCCCACCAGACAGCTGGCTAATCTGCCGCTCATGCAAAATCTTCTAAACCAACGATTTTCAAAGCCCGAGCAACCTTTTCCCAGTCAGACGCTTTGAGGCGTTGAAAGAGCTTGATCTTAGGATACAAGCCCAGAGACACACACTCTTTGACCTTGATAGGAAAATTATAGTCAATGTGAATTTTCTGCTCTACACATAAGCAATCTTGCTTATTCTTGCTTCATAGGTTTTTCTACTCTAGAAAAAGTCTCGCCCTCACTCTCAACAATTCTAACATACCTTTTATGAGAGTTGACTTTCCAGCCCCGTTTGGTCCGATAATACCTGTGATAGTTGGTCCTTTTATTGTTAAAGAAGTTGGTTCTAAGGCCAGTTGTCCTTGATAACTGACACTTAAATTTTTCATTTCAATCATTGTTATACCTCTTTCATTTTAATATACATTAAAATGAAAATTAAGTCAAGTTAATTTTTAAAAAATCCTTTAAAATCAATATAGGAAATATTTGAAAAAGGAGTTAATTTTGATAAGGTTATATCAAAAGCAGGAAAGCGAGAAAAACATGACACGTTTACAAGATGATTTTTATGACGCCATTAAGGCGAATGGGCCAAAACGGCCGTTATCCCCGATGACAAGCCTGTCACCGGTGGCTTCACAGATCTGTCAGATGAGATTGAAAAGCTGATGCTCTCCACTACTGATCAATGGCTGCGGGGTGAGGAAGTTCCTGACGATGCTATTTTGCAAAACTTTATCAAGTACCATCGTTTAGCAGCTGACTATGACAAGCGGGAGAAACTCGGTATAAAGCCTGTTTTGCCTTTTGATTGCGGAATACCAAGCGCTCAACTCCTTTGCAGAATTTACCACAAAGATTGCCGAGTTTGAGCTTGCTGGCAAGCCCAATTTCTTTCCTTTTGGCGTGGCGCCTGACTTTATGGACGCCCGTATCAATGTCCTCTGGGCAGATGCGCCGGGTACTATTCTCCCAGATACAACCTACTATGCTGATGGGCATCCTCAAAAGGATAAGCTCTTGAAAAAATGGCGCGAATCTTCCGAAGCTTTGCTGCAAAAATTCGAATTTTCAGCAGAAGAAATCCAAGATTTGCTGGATAAGGTTTTAGAACTGGATGCTCGAATTGCCAAAGTCGTACTATCACGAGAGGAAAGTTCAGAATATGCCAAGCTTTACCACCCTTACAAGTGGGAAGATTTCAAAGCCTTAGCACCGAATCTACCTTTAGATGCGATCTTCACCCGACTCATCGGGCAAATTCCTGACCAGATTATCGTACCAGAGGAGCGTTTCTGGCAAACTGCCAACCAATTCTACTGCGAAGAGACTTGGCCCCTCCTCAAGGCCGTGCTTATCTTTAACGCTATCGCGTCAGCTGAAGCCTACTTGACTGACGAAATCCGTGTCCTAGCAGGCGCTTACCGCCGTGCCCTATCTGGAACACCTCAGGCGCAAGACAAGAAAAAAGCTGCCTTTTACCTAGCTCAAGCGCCTTTCAATCAAGCCATCGGACTCTGGTATGCTGGACAAAAATTCTCCCCTGAAGCCAAGGCCGATGTGGAGCACAAAGTAGCCAACATGATCCAAGTCTACAAGGAACGCCTCGCAAGCAATGACTGGCTGACACCAGAAACTCGGGACAAGGCCATTGTCAAACTCAATGTCATCAAGCCTTATATCGGCTACCCAGAGGAGCTGCCTGAGCGCTACGCAGACAAGATTGTGGATGAAAATCTTAATCTCTTCGAAAATGCTCAAAAGCTTCGACAAGTGGAAATCAAGCATGGTTGGAGCAAGTGGAACCAGCCAGTGGATTACAAAGAATGGGGAATGCCAGCCCATATGGTCAATGCCTACTATAATCCACAGAAAAACTTGATTGTCTTTCCAGCGGCTATCCTGCAGGCACCTTTCTATGACCTGCACCAGTCTTCTTCAGCCAATTATGGCGGTATCGGAGCAGTTATTGCCCATGAGATTTCTCATGCCTTTGATACCAACGGCGCTTCCTTTGATGAAAACGGCAGTCTCAACAACTGGTGGACAGAACATGACTACCAAGCCTTTACTGAGCGGACTCAGAAGGTCATCGACCAGTTTGAAGGCCTAGACTCCTACGGTGCCAAAGTCAATGGCAAGCTGACCGTTTCAGAAAACGTAGCGGACTTGGGCGGTATTGCAGCGGCTCTCGAAGCAGCCAAGAAAGAAGACGATTTCTCTGCGGAGGAATTCTTCACCAACTTTGCCCGCATCTGGCGGATGAAGGACGCGAAGAGTACATGAAGCTTCTAGCCAGCGTCGATGTCCATGCGCCCGCTAAACTTCGGACCAATGTCCAGCTATTTCTAACTTTGACGACTTCTTTACGACCTTTGATGTCCAAGAAGGAGACGGTATGGCGCAGTCCAGAAGAACGGGTAGTGATTTGGTAAGCGACTTTAATAATATTTAATCAATCAAAAAACCTGCTCAGGAAGCGCAATAGAGCCTTCTCGAACAGGTTTTTATAGTTCTTTGATTTCTTTCATATAGCCGGCCGTGATGATACCAGCGGGCAGAGCACAATGGCGATTCCTAAAAAGGAAGAAATCATGGTAATAATTTTTCCAGTCGTTGAAACTGCGTAAATATCACCATAGCCAACCGTCGTCAAGGAAATGGTTGCCCAATAGAGGGCGTCAAAAAAATTAGGAAACGTGCTGGGTTCTACATTAAAAATGATAAGGGCAGAGATGAAGATATAGCCGAGAGCCAAAAAGGCCCACGATCATCAAACTGTCCTTCTGCTTTTTTTAAGACATTGGTCAATATTTGGATATTTTTAGAATAGCGAATAAACTTAAAGACGCGCAAGATCCGAAGCATGCGCAAAATCTTAAAGAGCCGCAAACTATTATTCAATAAAAAGAGGGAAGGTAAAAATGCAGAGCAGATCAGCCAGCGCCAGAAAGGTAAAAAAGGATAGAGGAAAAAAGAAAGCTTACCTTTTTTTCCAATTTATAATCAGCCGTTAGAAGACGAAGAATGTAGTCAATAACAAAAATAATCGTTGACACAAAATCCAACCACATGAAGCTTCCAGTATGACTCTTGGTGGTCAGGGGGATCAGGCTGACAATAATAGTCAGGAACATAAGCACATCATAGGCTTTTTTTCAATTGCATTTTCCTTTTGATGGGGCTCAATAATCTGAAATAAAGTCTTCCTTGTCATCCTCAACCCTCACTTTTTAAACTTGCTTTCATTCTATCTGTTTTTAAAAATAAGTCAAGGTCAAGCCGCAAAGATTTTCTTCATTCTCCTTCGTCGGTTGCTTTCAAAATCCCTTGAAAATGGTATAATAGATAGAAACGTGTCTAGAACACGGAAAAGATCGTTGGAGAGTAAATGATTATGGCAACTTACAATCACAAAGAAATCGAGCCTAAGTGGCAGAAATACTGGGCTGAGCATCACACATTCAAGACAGGTACGGACAAGGACAAGCCTAACTTTTTATGCGCTGGACATGTTTCCTTACCCATCAGGAGCTGGTTTGCACGTAGGGACACCCTGAAGGGCTACACAGCGACAGATATCCTCAGCCGCTACAAGCGAGCTCAGGGCTATAACGTCCTGCATCCTATGGGCTGGGATGCCTTTGGTTTGCCGGCTGAGCAATATGCTATGGATACAGGTAATGACCCAGCTGACTTTACAGCGGAGAACATTGCTAACTTCAAACGCCAAATCAATGCGCTTGGTTTTTTTCTTACGACTGGGATCGGGAAGTCAATACCACTGACCCTAACTACTACAAGTGGACCCAGTGGATTTTCACCAAGCTTTACGAAAAAGGCCTAGCTTATGAAGCTGAAGTGCCAGTAAACTGGGTTGAAGAGCTGGGAACAGCTATCGCTAATGAGGAAGTTCTGCCAGATGGCACCTCTGAGCGCGGTGGTTATCCAGTTGTCCGCAAACCTATGCGTCAGTGGATGCTGAAAATCACAGCCTATGCAGAACGTTTGCTCAATGACTTGGAGGAGCTGGACTGGCCAGAGTCTATCAAGGATATGCAGCGAAACTGGATCGGCAAGTCAACCGGTGCCAATGTAACCTTCAAGATTAAGGACACAGACAAGGACTTTACCGTCTTTACGACTCGTCCGGACACTCTTTTTGGTGCGACCTATGCTGTTTTGGCTCCGGAGCATGCTCTCGTCGATGCCATTACAAGTGCAGAACAAGCCCAAGCAGTAGCAGATTACAAACACGCAGCTAGCCTCAAATCCGACCTAGCTCGGACTGATCTGGCTAAGGAGAAGACTGGTGTCTGGACAGGAGCTTATGCCATCAATCCTGTCAATGGCAAGGAAATCCCAATCTGGATTGCCGACTATGTGCTTGCAAGCTACGGAACAGGAGCCATCATGGCCGTTCCTGCGCACGATGAGCGCGACTGGGAGTTTGCTAAGCAGTTTGATTTGGAGATTATTCCAGTTCTAGAGGGTGGCAATGTTGCTGATGCTGCTTATACAGAAGATGGTCCGCATATTAACTCTGGCTTCCTAGATGGCTTGGACAAGGCTGCCGCTATTGACAAGATGGTTGCTTGGCTGGAAGAAGAAGGTGTCGGAAATGAAAAAGTCACCTATCGCCTGCGCGACTGGCTCTTTAGCCGTCAGCGCTACTGGGGTGAGCCGATTCCAATTATTCATTGGGAAGATGGTACTTCAACTGCTGTCCCTGAAAATGAACTGCCACTTGTCTTGCCTGTAACCAAGGATATCCGTCCTTCTGGTACCGGTGAAAGCCCTCTGGCTAATCTGACTGACTGGCTGGAAGTGACTCGGGAAGATGGTGTCAAAGGACGCCGCGAAACCAACACCATGCCTCAATGGGCAGGTTCTAGCTGGTATTACCTGCGTTATATTGACCCACACAACAATGAGAAATTAGCAGACGAAGAGCTGCTCAAGGCTTGGCTGCCAGTTGACATTTATATCGGTGGCGCGGAGCATGCCGTGCTCCACCTCCTCTACGCTCGTTTCTGGCATAAATTCCTTTATGATATTGGAGTGGTTCCGACCAAAGAGCCTTTCCAAAAACTCTTTAACCAAGGGATGATTCTGGGTACTAGCTATCGTGACCACCGTGGAGCTCTTGTAGCGACAGACAAGGTGGAAAAACGAGATAGTTCTTTCTTCAACATCGAAACGGGAGAAGAACTGGAGCAAGCACCAGCCAAGATGTCTAAATCTCTGAAGAATGTGGTCAACCCAGACGATGTAGTAGAGCAGTATGGTGCCGATACGCTTCGTGTCTATGAAATGTTTATGGGGCTGCTGGATGCTTCCATCGCTTGGAGCGAGGAAGGTCTGGAAGGCAGCCGCAAGTTCCTAGATCGTGTCTACCGTTTGATTACAAGCAAAGAAATCGTTGCGGATAACAATGGTGCTCTCGACAAGGTATACAACGAAACAGTCAAGTCTGTCACAGAGCAGATTGAGGAGCTCAAGTTTAACACAGCCATTGCCCAGCTCATGATCTTTGTCAATGCAGCCAACAAGGAAGAAAAACTCTATATCGAATATGCTAAAGGCTTTTATCCAATTGCTAGCGCCTTTTGCACCGCACTTGGCTGAAGAACTCTGGCAAGTAGTAGCTCAAACAGACGAGAGCATCTCCTATGTAGCTTGGCCAACTTATGACGAAAGTAAGCTGGTCGAGGCAGAGGTCGAAATCGTAGTTCAAATCAAGGGTAAAGTCCGTGCTAAATTAGTCGTAGCCAAGGATCTGAGCCGTGAGGAACTGCAAGAAATCGCTCTGGCAGATGAGAAAAATCAAGTCTGAAATCGCCGACAAAGAAGTCGTGAAAGTCATTAGTGTTCCAAATAAATTGGTTAATATTGTGGTGAAATAATTAGTTTGTTTGTTGCACTTGCAGGAACACAGTCAAGTACAATATTGGGCTTGAGAAGGCCCTTACTACTAAATATAAAAGAGACCTTGAGAATATTTTCTCAAGGTCTTTTACTGGCGATTTTAAACATTTATTAAGTCAGTCAAGTTGATTTCGGGATTAAGAGACACTAAATGATAGTGGACATGTGCTTCAGGGTCGGAAATAGGTATCATTACTCGGTCGTCCTGAATCTTTTCCCTTTCTTGGCTGAGATTGGTCGCAAACCGAGGAAGTGTAGAATTGTAGGCTAATTCTTCAAACTCAAAACGGTTGGACTGAATGAGAAATTTTGAAGCTGGCATTTTTTCTTGAACCAATTCATTCCAAAATCCAATTTGATCCATTAGGAGAAAGTTATAGCCATTGATTTCCTCGAAGCTAACGGCATCTAGACGAGCCAAATCATGACCCGTAATGACTGCAATGGCAAGTTCCTCCTGTAGATAGGGCAGACAGGTCGTTTGATTCTGGTCATATGCAAATGGGAGAACAGCTAGATCAATGGTTTCCTCCTCAATAGCTTCCATTACCTTGTGGATAGAGCAAATTTGATGGCTAATTTGTTTGTTAGGGTAGAGGGATGATAGTTGCGGTAGCAAAGACCAAAGTGGTGCAGGAGCGACTGAAGCAATCGTAATGGTCTTTAGGCTTTGCTCAAACTGTCTGACTTCTTTGATGCCTTGCTGACTAGTACTTAAAATTCTGCGTGCAACTTCGACAGCACGTTCTCCTGTTTTATTTAACGAAATCCGATTAGCACTGCGGTCAAAAAGGGGAACACCAAAATCCTCTTCCAAGTGCTGCATGGAACGTGATAAGGAAGGTGTCGAAATGAGTAATTTCTCTGCAACTTTTGAGAGTGTCCCTAATTCTTTAAAAGCGACGAGTTGTTCGAGTTCTTCTAGGTTAAGCATGTTTACCTCTTTTTTACTTTTCGTTTTATGAAAACTAGTTTGCTTTATTAATAGTGTACAAAATTTTCAAGCGGGTGAAAACTAGAAGCATCAAAAAGAAATAAGGAGATACAGAATATGTTTTACAAAACTTTAAATAACAAGGTTAAAATGCCACAATTAGGATTTGGAGTTTACCAAACACCGGTAGATGAAACCAAGCGTGCAGTCCTCGATGCTATCGAAGTCGGTTATCGTGCCTTTGATACTGCTCAAGCTTATGGCAATGAAGCAGGTGTGGGGGAAGCTATCAAGGAATCTGGCCTTCCGCGGGAAGAATTTTTCATCACCACCAAGATTTGGATTAGCAATGCCGGTTATGAGAAGGCCAAGGCATCCATTGAAGAATCCTTTGCAAAAAAATTGCAAACAGATTATATCGATCTTTTTGTTGATTCACCAACCTTTTCGGTGATTACTATGGAACTTACAGAGCTATGTAGGAAGCCTACAAGGCTGGTAAGCTCCGTGCTATTGGGGTTTCAAACTTCTCACCAGATCGTTTTATTGATTTGCAGCATTTTGTAGAAATCAAGCCAGCTGTGAATCAGATTGAAACGCATATCTTCCAGCAACAAAAAAAGTAGCCAAGACTTATTTAGATAAATACAACTGCCAAATCGAATCTTGGGGACCTTTTGCAGAAGGGCGCAATGATTTTTTCAATACGCCAACTCTTAAAAGAAATTGGGGAAAAAAATATGGGAAAATCCGTTGCTCAGGTAGCATTGCGATTCCTCCTCCAAAGCGACGTTGTGGTGATTCCTAAGTCTGTTCGCAAAGAACGCATGCAGGAAAACTTCAATATCTTTGACTTTGAATTGACGGCAGAAGAGATGGCAACCATTCAAGATTTAGACCAGGGGAAATCCCTCTTCTTTGATCACCAAGCTCCAGAAATAGCAGAATTTTTTTCATGACATTGGTAAAAAAGTAGAACTGAATTTTAGGGAAGTTAAAAATCTAAGCAACGGAGGAAAAAAATTATGTCAAAAAAATCAAACAAACAGCAGGGAGAGATGCCCTAGGTGATTTTGCACCAGAATTTGCCCATTTTAATGATGATATTCTCTTTGGAGAAAATTGGAATAACCAAGATATTGACCTGAAAACAAGATGTATTATCACGGTTGTAGCACTGATGTCGTCTGGTATCACAGATCAATCCTTGTCTTACCATCTTGCAAATGCCAAGAAGCATGGGGTGAGCAAAAAAGAAATTGCGGCTATCATTACGCATGTGGCTTTTTATGCAGGCTGGCCAAAAGCATGGGCCGTTTTCAACCTAGCTAAAAACAATCTGGACGGAGGATGTCCCGTCAGACGCTAGTGCAAAAAGAAGCTTATCAAGCTTCAATATTTTTCCCAATTGGACAAGACAATAGTGCCTATGAAAAATACTTTGTGGGTCAATCCTATCTAGCTCCAATCTCGAATGGAGCTTTCCCAATCTTTAATGTTACTTTCGAACCAGGCTGTCGCAATCATTGGCATAGCCATAGAGCTACTAAAGGTGGGGGACAAGTCCTCATCTGTGTGGGTGGTGAAGGATATTACCAAGAATGGGGAAAAGATGCTGTGAAACTCCAACCTGGCGACACCGTTACCATCCCAGCCAATACAAAGCACTGGCATGGTGCTAGCAAGGATTCTTGGTTCTCTCATTTAGCTTTTGAAATTCCTGGTGAAAATACTAGTACGGAATGGAACGACCCTGTGTCTGAAGAAGACTATTTGAAAGCACAAGAGTAATACGTTTTATAGACTCACTCATCCTGACTTCAAACAAAAATCTAGAAAAAGTGTATAATGAAAGTGATAAACCAATATAAAAGGAGAGGTCCTATGAAGAAAACAGTTTATACAAAAAGCTGGTCGTGGTTGGTGATGGGGCTGTTGGGCAATGTGCTGTTATCACTGCTAAAATGCGTGGCGCTTCCCAAATCGTTCTCATGAGCCGTCATGAAGACCGTCAAAAGATGGCCTTAGAGTCAGGTGCGACAGCTGTTGTTGCAGAACGTGGCGAAGAAGGTATTGCTAAGGTGCGTGAGATTCTAGGTGGTGGTGCTGATGCAGTTCTGGAATGCGTGGGAACAGAAGTGGCTGTTGATCAAGCCCTCGGAGTCCTTCACAATGGCGGTCGATTAGGTTTTGTTGGTGTTCCTCATTACGAAAAGCATCCGATTGGTTCCACCTTTGCTCAAAACATCACAGTAGCAGGTGGTGCGGCCTCTGTCACTACCTATGACAAGCAACTCTTACTGAAAGCTGTCCTTGATGGGGACGTTAATCCAGGTCGTGTCTTCACCACAAGCTATAAACTAGAAGATATTGGCCAAGCATATAGGATATGGGTGAACGCAAGACCATTAAGGCTATGATTGTCATGGATTAACAAAACATGGCTGGAGTTGGAGCAAGATGATTTTCACTTTGACGACTCCTTAATTATAAGATTCTCATATTAGATATATCTAACTAAAAAAGCGAACAAGGAAGAATTCTGACTATCACAGAAGACTATTTTGTTCGTTTTTATATTTTAGTTTGAACTTGTGTCCCAAGCTTATTTCTTTATTCATGGGATGGATTTTTTTCCTTAAATCGTCGGACTTTTCTCATTTTATGACTTTCACTTGCCTTTCCTCATTCTTTTTATTTATAATGATTATAAATAAAAAGAAAAAGAGAAAAAGTTTCAGAATGGGAGAACATAAGATTGACAAAAATTTTAGCGGACGCCTGAATATTTTGCAGGGCGGGAGTCTTGAGGGGCCAACGATGGCATTATTTCCATAGCAGGTGTAGTTATTGGAGTGGCCAGTGCGACGGAAGATGTTTGGATTATCTTTCTATCTGGTCTGGCGGCTGTCTTTGCGGGCGCCTTTTCTATGGCTGGCGGGGAGTACGTATCCGTCTCCACTCAGAAGGACACTGAGGAGGCTGCAGTGGCTAGAGAGCGAGAACTCTTGGAAAAAGAATCCCGATATTGCCAGACAGTCCCTCTACGCCTCCTACGTCCAAAAATGGTGAGTGCGAGACTTCTGCCCAACTCTTGACCAATCGCGCCTTCTTGCAGGATCCGCTCAAGGCCTTGGTCGAGGAAAAGTACAGCATTGAGGTCGAAGAGTTCACTAATCCTTGGCATGCAGCTATATCCAGCTTTCTAGCCTTTGCCATAGGTGCAATTTTCCCCATGCTGAGCATCGTTTTTGCTTCCGGCTGCCTATCGGATTCCAGCGACCGTCCTTGTTGTAGCTCTTTCTCTCTTGGGAACCAGCTATACCAGTGCAAAATTGGGACAGGCACCCATTAAAAATGCCATGATCCGTAACCTCACTATCGGGCTTTTTGACCATGACTGTCACCTATCTTGTAGGCCAGTTCTTCTCAATTTAAAAGAAGAACTATTCAGGCCAGCATAATAAAAAGATTGAAAAGAAATTATTTTCTCTTCAATCTTTTTTTGTTTTAAACTTAGATTAGTTTTGGCCAAGAGCAGCTGCCATTGTTGCTGCAACTTCTGATTCAAAGTCGTTAGCTGCTTTTTCAATACCTTCACCAACTTCAAAGCGAGCAAATTCAACTACTGAAGCATTCACTGAATCAAGATAGGCTTCAACTGTCTTGCTGTCGTCCATGATGTAAACTTGTGCAAGAAGTGTGTAAGCTTGGTCAACTTTTAGTGTTGTCAAGCATGAAGCGGTCCATTTTACCTGGGATGATCTTGTCCCAGATCTTTTCTGGTTTGCCTTCTGCAGCCAATTCAGCCTTGATATCAGCTTCAGCTTGTGCAATTACTTCGTCAGTCAATTGAGCTTTAGAACCATATTTCAAGTGTGGAAGTGCTGGCTTGTCAACCATAGCGCGGCTTTCATTGTCTTGATCGATAGCGTGGTTCAATTGTGCCAATTCATCTTTTAACAAATTGCTCATCCAATTCTTTGTATGAAAAGAACAGTTGGTTTCATCGCTGCGATATGCATAGAAATTTGTTTCGCAAGAGCGTCATCACCACCGTCAATCACTGAAACAACACCGATACGGCCACCATTGTGTTGGTATGCGCCGAAGTGTTGAGCATCAGTCTTTTCAATCAAAAGCAAAACGACGGAATGAGATTTTTTTCTCCGATAGTTGCAGTTGCAGATACGTATGCAGCTTCAAGGGTTTCACCTGAAGGCATTGTCAATGCAAACGCTTCTTCGTTGTTAGCTGGCTTGCCTTCTGCAATAACTTTTGCAGTAGCATTTACCAATTCAACGAATTGAGCGTTTTTCTCGCAACAAAAGTCAGTTTCAGCGTTGACTTCAACGATAGCTGCAACGTTACCATCCACGTAAACACCCGTCAAACCTTCAGCGGCAACACGATCAGCCTTCTTAGCTGCTTTTGCCATACCTTTTTCACGAAGCAATTCAATCGCTTTTTCGATGTCACCATCAGTTTCAACCAATGCTTTCTTAGCGTCCATGACACCAGCACCAGATTTTTTTCGCGCAATTCTTTTTACAAGCTTAGCTGTAATTTCTGCCATTTTTCTTCTCCTATGTTTACTATTTTTAAATAAAGGGGCCGGGCTGAGCCCCGCCCCTTTAGGTTAATTGACTTATGAAAATTATGCGTTGTCGCCTTCTACAACTTCAACGATTTCTTCGATTGAGTCTGCTTGAGTTTCAGTTGCAGCAAATTCTGCTTCAACAGTCGCTACAGCGTCCTCACCTTGACGACCTTCGATAACAGCGTCAGCCATTTTCGCAGTAATCAATTTAACGGCACGGATTGCGTCGTCGTTAGCAGGGATAATCACATCGATATCGTCTGGATCAGTGTTTGTATCAACCATCGCAACTACTGGAATACCAAGTTTCTTAGCTTCCTTAACAGCGATTTGCTCTTTATGAGGGTCAACGATGTACATTACATCTGGGATGCGAGGCATATCTTCGATACCACCCAAGAATTTTTCAAGACGAGCACGTTGTTTGTTCAAAAGTGCTACTTCTTTCTTAGGAAGAACTTCGAAGATTCCTTCTTCTTCCATACGTTTGATTTCTTTCAAACGAGCAACACGTTTTTGGATAGTTGTCCAGTTTGTAAGAGTTCCACCCAACCAACGGTGGTTGATGTAGTATTGACCAGCACGTTCTGCTTCTTCTTTTACAGCTTCAGCAGCTTGCTTTTTAGTACCAACAAACAAGATAACTGCATCGTTTGCAGCTGCATCACGCATGAAGTCGTAAAGCTTGATCTGCGTATTTTTACAGTTTGTTGAAGGTCGATAACGTGGATGCCGTTACGCTCAGTGAAGATGTACTTAGCCATCTTAGGGTTCCAGCGACGAGTTTGGTGACCAAAGTGAACACCAGCCTCAAGAAGTTGTTTCATTGAAATTACTGCCATGAGTAAATTCTCCTTTTTGTTTTTTTCCTCTCTTAGATTTCAGCTCGCAGAGCTACCGATCGGCAACGGCTCCACAATTCATCTAAAATGAGTATTTCTGCCGTCTAAACGGCATCTACTATCATATCAAATTTTCTGGCTTTTGACAAGTCTTTGGGCAGTATTTTCTCGCTTTGATTCAGCCCATCTGCTAGCCATCCTTCAAGAAATTCTCACTTAAGTCGGGTCAGGCTCTTGACGAACAGGCCATTTTAAGGTAGAATAGTAAGAGTTGTGGCGGTATAGCCAAGTGGTAAGGCACGGCTCTGCAAAAGCTTGATCGTCGGTTCAAATCCGTCTACCGCCTTTTTATCGGTTCAAATCCGACTTTATACTAACCAAGAGGCTGGGACAAAAGTCCTAGCCTCTCAATTGTCTTTGGAATGTCGAGCAAGACGCAGTGGTTGAGTGGGCTCTACTACGCTGATTTCATCAGCTTTTACAGCCCTACTCAACTGTGCGGAGGTGGGACGACGAAATCGAATTCTAACGAATTACCGATTTCTGTCCCACTCTCTTTTTTGTTTGTCTTTTTTACGTCACTGCTCAAGTTTAATGAATTTCAATGAGACCAGAATGACCAGCTTTTTATCTAAAATCTCAGGGCTGCTAACAAAAAGAGCGGAAAAATGATTTCCGACTCCTTTTTCATGCATTCAAAAATTATAATTCGGCAATTTGGCTGAGGTTGACTTCAGCCACTGTGTCATTTCCAAACATAGAGATAATCATCTTGACCTTATTATTGTCAATTTCAGTGATTTTGCCAGTATAGTTAGCAAAGGCACCGTCAATGATGCGAACTGTATCGCCCACTTTGACATCCAAGTCAAATTCTTGAACTGTTTGTCCCATAGAAATCAGAATGCTGCGGATTTCTTCTTCCAAGAGCGGAGTTGGTTTCGAACGGTTTCCGTGTGAACCCACAAATCAGTTACGTTTGGTGTATTCCGCACGACAAACCAAGCTTCGTCCGTCATGACCATCTCAACCAATACATAACCTGGGAAGCGGTTTTCTTCGACTTCCTTGCTCTTTCCGTTTTTCTCTACTTGTACGGTCTGAGTCGGAATTTCCACGCGCAGGATATTTTCCAGCATATTATAGGTCTGGGCACGTTGCAAGAGATTTTCCTTTACCTTATTTTCATAGCCTGAGTAGGTTTGCAGTACAAACCAGCCTTTATCAAAACTGTCCATGTTTTGTCCTTTCCTAAATAAAAAAAGCCTAGGGCTTCTGCTTGATATCTAGCCTTATTATACCATAAAAATCTAAAATTACAAAGCATTTTGATAAATATTTTACAGACAAATGAGAGGACAGAAATCGGTAATTCGTTAGAATTCGATTTCGTCGTCCCACCTCCGCACAGTTGAGTAGGGCTGTAAAAGCTGATGAAATCAGCGTAGTAGAGCCCACTCAACCACTGCGTCTTGCTCGACATTCCAAAGACAATTGAGAGGCTAGGACTTTTGTCCCAGCCTCATCTTTCTTATGAAAAACATGTTGATTATGCGGAAGAGACCGCTGGCAACTACCTTATCAAAAATATAGATCACAACAGCAAAAGAATGCGGTGTATTCCATGACGGAAAGGAAATCAGTCCATCTTTCTTTACGGGTAGGCCAAGTTGTATCTCGTAGCAAAACGAAAACATCTTTAATGAATTTCACAACTATCTCCTATCTGGTTTCTTTATGCAGTGTATATTTACTGCAGTGTTTACAATATTTATTCACTTCTAGACGCGTAGGTTTTGGAGTGCTACTAAGTTTGATTGAGTAGTTTCGCGACCCACAAACTGTACACGCTAGACTCGCTTTTTAATGCCATGACGCCTCCGTTCCCCTTATTATAGCAGTTTTCTACTTCTTTGACAAGCCGTTTAGACGATTAATGGAACCAGCCAGTAATGGTATCCCATAGATTTTTGGCTTTTTCAGTAATCCCAGACTCATCGATAGCTTTCTTGGCATCATCTACCAGATTTTGCGCCCGCTCTTGGACATCTTTCAGGAAGTCTTTATTTTTCGCTAGTCGTATTCGTTTGACCAGTACCGTAGGTATCGACTGGGGAAATTCCATTTTCAGCATAAGCATTTTTCTGACCCGAGAAGGAAGTTCCTTCCGTATAAGGCAGGATGGTGTTGGCTACATTGCGGAAAATAGCCGAAGCTTCATTGGCACTTGTACCAGTCAGATAGTGAGTTTCATCCGTCTTAGGGAAGCCCAGCCATTGGCTGATAACCACATCTGGTGTGTAGCCGATGACCCACTGGTCTCCTGACAGATCAGGGTTAAAGTCAGTCTCTGTCGTTCCTGTCTTTCCAGCCATTGTATAGCCATACGGAGCCGCATAAACTCCCGTTCCGTTTGAGAAAGTTCCCAGCATCATACTGGTCATCTTTTCTGTGGTTGAGCGATTGAGAACGCGGGTAGAAGTCTGCCGGTGGGTTTTGACAACCTGACCACTAGCATTTTCTATCTTAGTGATAAGATGGGCATCATTCATAACTCCATCATTCGCAAAAACTGAATAGGCTTGTGCCATCTGAAGTGGATTGGTCGTCACGCCGCTTCCCAGAGCCACACCTAGATTCTGTTCTACCTTGTCCATATTAAGACCAAACTTTTTGCCGTACTCAAAGGCCTTGCTCACGCCTAATTCATCCACTGTTGAAAACCGCGGGGATATTGAGAGATTCAGCCAAGGCTTGATACATTGGAATCGTCGGTGAACTTTGGATATTGCCATAGTTATTAACCTTATAGTCACCAAAAACTGTCCGACTATTATCTAGTTCCTTATCCGTTGACCAGCCGGCTGCTATAGCTGGGCTGTAGGCCACCAAAGGCTTGATGGTCGAGCCTGGACTACGAGCAGACTGAGTCGCATAGTTGAAAGTCCGAAAAGCAGAGCCATCAGCACTATTGACACGGCCAACCAGAGCCCGAACACCACCCGTCTTAGGATCCAGCGCTACGCTTCCGGACTCGGCCCGCGTCCCGTCTTCAGCCAGTGGGAAGAGATCGACATTGCTATAAATAACCTGCATACTAGCTTTGGTAATTTTGATCCAATTCGGTGTAAATCCGATAGCCGTTGTTGACGATTTCTTCTTCCGTCAGACCGTAATCATTGACCGCTTCATTGATAACCGCATCAAAATAAGATGGGTAGCGATAGTCTTCTGACTTGCCTTCGTAGGCATCGACTAGCTGGCCTCCAATGCCAACCGTCGCAGCCTGGTCCGCCGTTGCCTGATCAATATACCCTGCCGCCACCATATTTTTGAAGAACGGTGTCACGACGGTTGGTCGCATTCTCAATCGAATACAGGGGATTATATAGCTCTGGTCCTTTGAGCATACCAGCTAGAACCGCTGATTGATCCAAACTGAGCTGGCTGGCAGATACACCAAAAATATTTCTTGCTGGCATCTTCCACGCCCCAAACCCCATTTCCAAAATAAGAGTTATTGAGGGTACATGGTCAGGATTTCCTGCTTGCTGTATTTTTTGTTAATCTCTAAAGCTAGGAAAAATTCCTTAGCCTTGCGCTCAATGGTCTGATCTTGAGAGAGATAGGCATTTTTGGCCAACTGCTGCGTGATAGTCGAGCCACCACCCGAACGCCCCGCAGTCAAAAATAGCCAGAAAGAAACGACTGTAGTTAATCCCGCCATTCTTATAAAAGAACGGTCTTCTGTCGCAATCACCGCGTTCTGCAAGTCCTGACTAATCGCGTCTAATTCGACATAGGTTCCCTTTTGCCCAGACAAGCTGCCCGCTTCATTTCCATCCTTGTCATAGATCAAAGTCGTGGCTTTAAGAGCATTCTGCAAGTCTTTGACATTGGTCGTCTTAGCTACATAAAAAAGATAGCCACCAACCACCAGACCAAAGGTCAAGCCGAGAATCAAGAATATCTTGGTCAGATGAAACCTGCGCCAAAAAGCGGCGGAAGGGATGCTGAGACAGAGGCTTCTTCGATTCTTACCAGACCGGCTATAGCTAGGGCTCAGGTGTCTCGCCCTCCAGCTCCTCAGCAACTTTCTTCTGAGGATGATCCGTTTTTAAAACATATTGACTAATTTTTTTCAAATATATCATTTAATTTCTTCATAAAACATATTTTTATCACCTTATCCATGCAGACACAAGGCACGACTCCGCTACTTGCTACTCCTTTTTAGCTTTTCTTTAAGGAAATAGCAGATCAGCTTTCCTCTTTCCAACGAAGCATTTCCAAATGGCCTAGTTTTTGCTACAATGAAAACATGAAATTTACTATTACCATCCCCGCAAGCCTGCCTCCGATGACCGTCAAACAACTGCTAGAAGAGCAGCTGCTCATCCCACGAAAGATTCGTCACTTTCTCCGAACCAAGAAACACATTTTGGTCAACGGTGAATCCATCCATTGGCAAACTTTGGTCAAGTCTGGTGACAGCATTCAACTAACTTTTGACAAAGAGGATTATCCAGAAAAAGAACTCCCGCTGGCCAGCCTCATCTGGTCGAGGGAGCTCTATCAGGACGAGCATCTCATCATCGTCAACAAGCCAAACGGCATGAAAAGCCACGGCAATGAACCGACAGAAGTCGCTCTGCTCAACCATGTGTCAAGCTATGTTGGACAAACCTGCTATGTCGTCCACCGACTGGACAAAGAAAACCAGCGGCGCCATCCTGTTTGCTAAAAATCCCTTTGTCCTCCCATTCTCAACCGACTCTTGGAAAACAAAAATCGCCCGCGAATATTGGGCCCTTGCTCAAGGAAAAATTTCCCAGCAAAACTATCGTCTACAAAGATAAAATCGGACGCGATCGCCATGACCGATGGAAACGCCTCGTTGATCCGAAAAAGGGACTCTACGCTGAAACTCATGTGACCCGACTCAAGGACTTTGGAAATACGACTCTGGTCAAATGTCAATTAAAAACAGGACGGACTCACCAAATCCGCGTCCATCTCGCCCATCACAGCCATCCCATCGTCGGCGATCCTCTCTACCATCCTCAACCCCAAGGTCGCCCTCATGCTCCATGCCCACCGCTTGACATTGACTCATCCATTCACCCTAGAAACCATCAACGTAGAAGCACCGTCAGAAAGTTTTGAAGCAGAACTCAAACAGCACAGAAGTAAGTCTAAAAAGGATAGCTTACCTGATTGCCGAGTCTCCAAGACCAGCACTCCATACACTCAACTAGCTGCAGCCTCTAGAAAAATTAAAATTTCCCCAAAAAGACGATTCCCCACCGGACATCGTCTTTCTTCTTGTCCTCTAACTCGCACCTAACTAGTCCAGATACACACAATCTGCCATCAAACCTTAATAGGGTCATCTGCCTTCTGCCAAATTGATTTTCAGTCAATGCATGATTATTTACACTAACTGGAACATGCCCCATCTAGCTTTGTATCAATATCTTAGCAAATAAAAGTCACAAAATCACAAGAAAAGAGAGTGGGACAGAAATCGGTAATTCGTTAGAATTCGATTTCGTCGTCCCACCTCCGCACAGTTGAGTAGGGCTGTAAAAGCTGATGAAATCAGCGTAATAGAACCCACTCAACCACTGCGTCTTGCTCGACAATCCAAAAGACAATTGAGAGGCTAGGACTTTTTGTCCCAGCCTCTTTTGATTATTGATTTTTAAAACGTTCTACATCACGCGCAATGACTAACTCTTCATCTGTCGGGATAACCAGAACTCTGACTTTAGCAGCTTCTGTTGAAATATCTCCTGTAGCACCAAAGAAATTCTTCTCTGGATCAACATCGCAGCCAAACCAAGAGATCCCCTCGATAACCATGCTACGGATGGTCACAGAGTTTTCACCGATACCAGCTGTAAAGATAATGGCATCTGCTCCATTTAAAACAGCTAAATACTGACCAATGTATTTTTGAATGCGATCCACAAAAATTTCATTTGCCAATTGTGCCTTTTCATCACCTGCACGCATAGCTTCATGAATATCGCGCATATCACTTGATTTCTCTGAAACACCCAACAGTCCAGATTCACGGTTCAATTCGACTGATATCTTCTGGCGTGTTAAAGTCATCTGTATGTTGCATCAAGTATGGAATAATAGCTGGATCGATGTCACCCGTACGTGTTCCCATCATAACTCCACCAAGAGGAGTGAAGCCCATAGAAGTATCCACTGAGCGCCCCTTATCAACTGCTGTGATAGAAGCACCGTTTCCGATGTGGCAAGTGATGAGTTTCAATTCTTCAATCGGTTTACCCAAAAGTTTCGCAGCTTCGTGGGCTACATACTCATGGCTGGTTCCATGTGCTCCGTATTTACGGACCTTATTTTCAGTGTAATACTTGGTTGGCAATGGATAGCGATAAGCTTTTTCTGGCATGGTTGTGTGGAAAGATGTATCAAAAACAGCCACACTGGTAATGTCTGGAAGAAGTTGCCTGAAAGCACGGATACCGTCAGCATTGGCAGGATTGTGTAAAGGAGCTAGCAGAGACAACTCTTCAATCTTTTTCAACACATCGTCAGTCACAAGAGCTGATTCTTTGAAATACTCGCCTCCAGCTACGACACGGTGCCCAACACCTGTGATTTCATCGTAAGATTGAATAATTTCAAACCGTTTCAAATCGTCCAATAAAAATTTTCACAGCTTGTGTATGATCAGCAATATCTAAGGTTTGGCGTTCAGAACGACCATCAAATTTAACCGTAGAGATTGAGTCCTTGAGACCAATCCGCTCAATCAAACCTTTAGCCAGCACCTTTTCTTCTGGCATTGAATAAAGTTGCCATTTTACACTCGAACTTCCAGCATTGATAGAAATAGTTTTTGACATCTCGTCACCTCTTTAAGCGTTTTCAAACTATTATATCAAAAATTTGTTTGAATTTCACTAACTTTGACCCAGTTTTGAAAACTTTCACGAAACTTCAAGATTTCATCCTGACTCTGCAAGTCCTGCAAAGGGTAGATAAATGGCTGAATGTCTGATTCGCCTTGTTTTCTCAGGACAAATATCGTCTTAGCATTCTGTCGGCTCATGAAAAATCTTCTCTGGTAGGGAAATCATTGCCAAGAGCTGGGCACTAGAAAGCAGCCATTTTTTTCAGCAGGTGACTTTGAGGACTCGTCAGCAGATTATTTGGTGCGAGAAAGATAGCGTAGCCTCCCGGCTTCAAATATTTTAGCGATTGCTCCATCAAGAGATGATGGGCGTAAGTATGCTCGTCTGGACTGGCAACCTCATAACGAGCTGCCACGGCATCATCTGGATAATAGCCCACTGGCAAATCACTGACAATCAAGTCGCTTTCTTTTCAGAACCTGAGGCCGCACCGCATCTCCTTGAGCAAAAGTGTGCCTTAGAATTCATGACTTCGGCAATGCTGGCAGACAAATCAATCAGCAAATCATCAATCTCTAGACCCAGATAATCCATGTTTTTTTGTGTGTGGTTAAGCAGAGTCTCCGCCAAATTGCCTGTCCCACTGCCAATCTCCAGCAAATCGACTCTCTCTTCTTGGGCCAACTGGTCGATCAAAAAACTCAGCAAGAAGCCGACCGAATCAGGTGTGAACTGATGATTAGCTTGGAGCAGCTCTGTCTGAGAAGCCTTCATGAAAAATAAACTGATAAAGCCCGCCGCCACTCCTCCTTGGTCAAATGCAGGGCACGAAGTTTCTCATTATTTTTCAGAATTTCTTGTAAGTCTGTATCTCCATCCAGATAAATCCCATTTTGCTCAATCAGGGCATCATAAAAATTAGTCCCCAGCACATTTTGGATATTTTTGCACATTTTCTAAAAAGCAGGTGAAAAGCTCGTTCTATTTTTTCAAATTTCATGGCATCCTCCGTTGTCTTATGATACCAAAAAGAAGCCCTCTTTCCAAGGGCTATCGGATTACTAAATCTTTTACATTTATATTAGTCGCTTCTCTTGTCAGTTGAAGGAGAGGGCGCTTTAGTTTTTAGTATCTTTGGAGTCTTTGCCATCTTTAGCTTTCTTCTCTGGCTCCTTTTTGCTCTCAAAATAGAAAGAATAGCTCTTCTGATTGGCGAGTTGGCTGCTGACCTCCAGCATGTTTCCCTGCCTGCGATAATGGGAGCTCCCTTGGTCGAAGGCTAATTTTCCGCTCTCCTCTGTGGCAGTCTCCTTGGTCAAAACAGCCAAGGCATAGGCTTCTGTCCGCTCCCGATTGGCTTGAAAGAGACGCTGATTGGCTACCTGCCGATTCAGATAAAATTGCAAGAGTAAGCTAAAGACAGCTGCCATAAAGAGGGCATAAAGCAAGATGCCTGCCTTAACTTTTTATCTTGAACACGATAGATATACTCTCTTTCTAAATTATTTTCAAACCGGAAGCGAAAGCGAACAAGGCCCCCCTCCTGACTGACCGGAGCAGCTTTAAGTCCATAGATCATGGGTTGATAGCCACGTCCCGAAGCATCCGTCTTGCGGAAATCATCACTCCTAGATTTGCCCAAAGCTATATTTTTTTCCATCCTGTTTGACATAGATTTTTGTCGTTTTCGACCCGATCAAATTGGCTGCGCGATAGCTCCGTCTCCAACTGATCGACAAATAAGAGCCATTCCTGCTGCTTATTTTCCTGTTGATGTCGCAGTTCAAAAGCCAGAAGCTTAGTCATCGACTGAAAGACCAACATACCACCGCTCAAGACCAGCAGGGGCGACTAGAGTCTCCAAAAAAGTGTAAAAGCTTTTGATTTTAACGTTTTTTTAACACTGAGCACCTTCTCCTCTTGGTGATAGACGGTTAATTGCTGCTCTGTCTTGATCTGGCGGACTGTAATGCCGTTGACTGTCAGATTTTCCTGTCCCGTCTGCATGGCCATCCGAGCAACCCGCAACACTTCCTCCTCCTGCAACAAGCGAGGTCTGTTCCTGCCGCGACTGACTAATCTGGCCAAGCAGGAGGCTGGCAATAGCCGCAAAAACCGCCATTGCCACCAAGGCCTCCAGCAAAATGCTAGCCTTCATTCGTCGTCTTTTTAAATTTTTCCATTGCCCATATAAAGCTGGTAAACAACCTTTTTATCCTCCGTTTGAAAAAAACAATCTTGCTGAGCGAAGAATTCCCGCCAGCTTGATCAAACTGAATGGTCTGAGGAGCATGCTCCTGCAAGGCCTTGGGAAACTCCACCTGCTGGTAGCCATTGGAAATCTTACGCTCCGAAATGGTCAATTTGATCTTTTCATGTCCAGCCACACTTAGCTTTTGGCTCTCCTGATAAAGATGCTCAAATTCCATGAAAAACAGCTGCTCCTGTACTTGATTGAAACCAGCCTGAACAGAGCCAGATAAACCTAATAAAATGAAACTGACCACAAATAAAGCCAGGAGACTTTCCAGCAGCGTAAAAGCCTTAATCCGCAACTGCACGAGGGTTCACTGCTGTTTTTTTTCCATAGTAAGCCTTATAGGATGCCACCTGCTTGTCGGTAATCCGACCATCAGCAACCAATTTCCCTAGAGTGGCTTTTTCATTAACATTCTTCAATTCATAAAAGCTCAGCCTGGCTTTCCACCACCTTGACGACGGCTGCATTGCCCGTATCTGAAACAGTATCTTTCTGCTTAGTCAGATTTGGGACAAACAAGAGCATCAAGACGCTGATGATAAGAAGGACGACTAACATTTCCACCAGAGTAAAGGCTTTTAACCTTCAAAGTTTTTAATTTTTTTCATAATTGAATCTCCATATTCTGATAAATTGGCAGCAACATGGCTGCATAAAGTAAAAACGATCACGAGGGCGACAAAGACAAAGACGAGAGGCTGAATCAAATTCATGGCACGATTGATTCTCAGGAAAAAACTCTTCCCAAGTCTTTTCGGCATACAGTTCCAATTCGTCACCCAACTTGGACTTGACCTCCCCGTACTCGATGATTAAGGATAGCTCTTTCTTAAAGAAGGGATAGGTGCCGACCTTCTCGGCGTAGCCTTGACCCGCACCTAGAGCCATCTCCAAAGTCTCGCCCTAGCTCCTGAAAGAGCTGAGAAGGCTGGTCCTGCATGATGAGAAAGATCTGGCTTAATTCCAGCCCTTGCCCAATCATATTGCCCCATTCACGCGCATAGTAGGCCGTCAGATAGGCCCGCACTAAGGCGCCAACAAAAGGAAACTTAGCCAAACGGCTGAAAAATCTCATCTTAGAGCTCTTGCGATAATAGAGCCAGCCACCGCAAATCAGCAAGCAATTCACCAGAGCGCCTCCCAGAAAGATCTGCGGTAGATAATGAATGAACTGAGTAGCCATATTTTGACTGTCCAACTGGGGCAAGAGATAATTACGCAAGCCCAGCATAATCAGTACCAAAAACCAAGCAGCATCAGGGGATAAGTCCCCACCTCAATCAATTTCTTACGGACCTTGGATAGATTTTCCAGATAATCTTCGATTTTACCCAAACTAAGATTTAGATTTCCGTGCAACTCTGACAAAGATAGCTGGGTGACTACATTATCTGAAAAGCCTAAACGCTTCATAATCTGGGAAAATGACTGACCCGCAGCCAAACCCGAACGCATTTCTGCGACATAGGCCTCTTCTAAAAGGGCGCTCCGACGGAGGAAATCGACAATCTCCGCCAGATGAAAACCGCTGGTAAAGAGATTACGAAATAACTCAATAATCTTCTTTTGCTTAGGCGTAGATAATTTTTTTCCGCCTGCCTTTGATCAGCTGTGATATGTCCATCTGCAAAAAGCTGGTCAATCTGCTGGTTCCAGAGACTGGCTTCGTGCTGTTGATAGTCTTGGTTGACAAAGTCGATCACACCTCCTCCCCGATTAAGCGCTGGTAACAAACGCCCTGTAGTACCATACGCAGCTCGTCTTCACTGACACCCTAGCTCTAGCAGGCGCTCATACACTCCGCGAATGCTCTTAGCATGGATGGTTGAAAAGACCGTGGCTCCTGTCAAACTAGCCCTTACCACCGCTCGGGCCGTTTCTTGGTCGCGGATTTCCCCGATAATCAAGAGATCCGGCCGGTGGCGCAGAGACAACTTGATGAGGGCTGTCATAGGTCATCCCAATCGTTTCATTCAGTTGAAGCTGGAGCATGTTTTTCCTGCTTGATTTCCACAGGGTCTTCGATAGACATGACCTGTTGTTGCCCAAATCTCATCTGAGCCAGCTGGTGCATCAGCGTCGTCTTTCCACTGCCGACTGGCCCTGAAAAGAGATAAAGGCCGCGAGAATTGACTTTTTTTACGAAGATCAGGCAGATTGTCAAACCAGAAACGCAGCTCACGCTCTTCATCGTGTAAGATCCGAATCACCAAACTCTCATAGCCGCGGTAATCCCCGACGGTTGACAGACGAAGCGAGACCGTCACTTCTCCACAATCATAATCGCAGGAGCCTAGCTGACTGCGCCTCTTCTCCCCGACATTCATGCCTGAGACAAACTTAAAATGGCTGATGACTGACAAAAAGTAAATCAAAAATCATAGGTTTGAATAAAGCGCCGCTCATCACCCACCCGCATATAAAGCTCATAGCAGGTGCTCTTGGGAATCAGATAGACATCTTGAGCTGCTTCCTGCCTGGCCAATTGAATCATTTCCTTTGCAATTTTTTGAACCATAAGTCCTCCTCACCTTACTATTCGTACAAAATGAGAAAAATAAAAAAAGAATGAAGAAATTTTCTCCATTCTTTGACTTCTATCCTATCTAGCCCGCACTTTAATTTTTGCAAATACGGTGTTTTTCAGTAGCATTTTGCTTGCGGTAACCTGGACGATACTTGCTCTTGGGGATCTTACTTTCATTTTCTAACAAAAGCAGGGAGTGGTATTGCTGAATATCTTCATTGCACTCCTCACACCAACGTTGATCGGCCGGATCCCAGAAAAATCGTCATAAGATCACTGCGGCTTTTATAAAGTGGCGATGCTTCAGACATCTCTAACCAGCGGTGCTTATAGTATTTGAGGGCGGTATAATAATCATCGAAATACCTTTTTTCAATGATATCATCCTCCCAACCATCTAAAAACCACCAGGGCTCATAATCGCCATACATTTCTATTACGCTGTACATACCTGTCCCCTTTTGTATCCTATATTATATATAAAATTCTTTGATAATGAAACTATTTTGCTCGTCGGCTCTATAATAGTTCGTTTTTCATCAAAGAAAAGCCAAGAAACAAAAAGGGAGTGTCCTTTTTGTGCTTATTTCCAATTCAGATGCACATGTTCTTTCATTTCCTTATAGGCCGTATCAATCCGATCTTTGGTCGCCTGATCCAGCTGATTGCGATATTTTCCACCCTCAATGAAGTCTTCTAAGATAAGGGTTTGATAAGTGTAAAGCGGATAACCCTCTGGTGAATAAGTTCCCTTTTTCCACACGACTGACCCAGCTTGGATGTGCCTGAGCTTTTTGATAATGGTCCCCTTATCCGTCTTTTTCAATGGTCACATCCATCAAGACTCCACGCTCGGTCCACTCAGCCGTGTCCACACCAGCCATGGTTTCAATCCGCTGATTAGAGATAAAATTCCCATAGAGTAGATAATCAGCTTCTTCTGACCATCTTTCTCAAGGATTTCTGAAGGCTGCACTACGTGCGGATGCCCACCAAAAATGATGTCCGCTCCCCAGTCCACCATCTTATGATAGAGCTCGACCTGCTCCTCATTTGGCTCCAGCTGGTATTCGATCCCCGTCTGTGGCATGACTACTGTAATGTCCGCTTCTTTCTCAGCCTTCTCAATCTCAGCCTTCATCTTCTCCTCATCAAAGGTCGATAGGTGATGATCAATCTCCTTCTGACTGAGATTGGACTCCAAGCCATTAAAACCATAGGAGTAAGCCAAAATAGCAATCTTGATGCCTTTTACCTCTTTGATCAGAATGGGCGCTTTATCCCTGTTTTTGTGAGTATAGATCCCGACTGGGCTAATCCCGTGATTTTCAAAGGCTTTGGCAGTCGTAAAGACTCCCTCAAGCCCTGAGTCTAGGATGTGATTATGGGCCAGATCCACCACTTGGTAGCCAGCATCTTTGACGGCGGGCACAACAGCCTCTGGAGCATTGAAAAGCGGATAGCCTCCCAAAGGATAGTCCGAACGAATGGTCCCTTCAAAATCCCTAAGACCAAGTCGCCTTGCTGGAGCCAGTCCTTGACATAGGTGAAATTTTTCCGAAAAATCATAGCTACCATCGGCCTTTTTGAGCGCTCATATAAAAGCCCATCATGGTACAAAAAGATCGCCATTAGCCATAATGCAGAACCGTTTTTCGAGTCGGTTTTTCTTTCCTGATAGCGAGGAGGATTTAGAAGCATCTTTAGTAACATTCCTACCGCTTCCCTTAGGCAGCCCCATGATGTTTTGGGAAGAATAAAATGACAGTCGCTGATACAAATACTGCTCCCAGCAGGGTCAAGGATAAAAGGCACGGTTGCTTAATGCTACTTGTCGCTTAGTTCCAGATCTTTTCTCCATTTTTGCCAACCTCCGTATTACTTATATTTTATCATAAATTATCCTCCCAAGGGAATAAAAAAGAGTCTGGGACAAAAGTCCTAGCCTCTCAATTGTCTTTGGGTTGTCGAGCAAGACGCAGTGGTTGAGTGGGCTCTACTACGCTGATTTCATCAGCTTTTACAGCCCTACTCAACTGTGCGGGAGGTGGGACGACTAAATCGAATTCTAACGAATTACCGATTTCTGTCCCACTCTCTAAATATCAGGCCGAGCTCGGCATCAAGGACTGCAAATACCAGCGGTAAGCCGCCCGATAATGATAGGCATTAAAAAACTTCATCTCCCCAATACCATAGCGCATCAAATAGTAAATCAGATAGCGCAGATGCAGGCTTTCCCACTCCATGCTAGCCTTTTGACAATGAGCATACTCAGCCTCAAGCTCTCCATAGTAATCGCTGAATCGTTTATAAATTTCTTGAATTTCCATTATAACTCCAATCTTTTTGCTTTAACACTAGTTTAACGCAAAAAGAAGAGGATTAGGGGCAAGAATCTTAACTTGTCTCGTTTAAGAGCCAAAAGGTAAGGTTAGTCACTAGAAAATGACATTTCAGGGAATATTTTTGACATTTGGGAGTTGGGGGAAGTAACCTTTTTGATAATCATTTACGATTAAATACTTTACTATGTTGAAATTTAGAAGTAGCTAATATTTTAGGACGATAATGAAATACAATCGCTCTAACTCATAACTTGAAATAAGAATGACTTATTAGACAACCTAACCTCTCACTCTCCTTTTTATACTTCATAGCCGTTTGGATTTTAGTCTTTGCCATCTCCATGAGTCCCGTACCATATCCTGTAGATTTTTTTCGGCTTTCCATCCTAAGACAAGATATGCCTTATTAGGATCTGCATAACAAGTAGCCACATCTCCAGGACGACGTTCCTTGATTACATAAGGAATCTTGACTCCATTTTCACATTCAAAAGCCTTAACCATATCCAAAAACGCTATAGCCGAGTCCCAGTTCCAAGGTTGAAAAACAGCTGTTCCCTTTATGTTCTAAATTATGCTTCACAGCTAAAAACATGACCTTTTGCTAAATCTAACACATGAATATAGTCTCGCACACCTGTATCTAAAATTTTTGTCGTAAGTTTATCCCTTCATAATAACAATCTCACTTCAATTTTGATAATGCAGTCCTCAAATATTGCCCTTGCCGAAGTTTACTACCAATTTGTTTAGCATTTTCTAACATTTCTTTGTATTGCTCTTCTGACAAGGTATCAAAATTTTCTTTTAAATCAGAAAGAGAAGAAACAGCTAGACCACACTGTTTATCTATCACAAAATGAGCCAGAGCTGACTCTTCCCAAAACAACTACAGGGAAGCCTGCGCCAAGTACAGCGAAGCCTTGTGTGAGTTGTTGAAACGCAGGTAATTTCCGTAAGAACCTTGGCAGGTCTCAGAGCTATCCCATCCCACACGAAACCAAAAACTACCTTCAAGGGCAGCTGGAAGGTCATCTGGCATAAAGGAGCCAAAGTAAGTGGTGTTTTCTAGAGCGCGACTTTCATCGTAGCCAACTCCATACAAGTTGTAGGCTGGTTGATCAGGCAAGTTATAAAAGATAGCCTGATTTTGTTGGGATCAAGTTCCCAGCTACGATAATAGGCTGGTCTTTTTGAGGAGCAGTTTTTTCCTCAAAGTTAGGAATCAGATAGTCAAAAATTTCCAGACTAACCATTTTATCTACTGGTACTCCTTGATCTGCCAAAAACTTTTTCATGATGTCGTTATGAACGACAAGACCATCCACAGCCATCAAGGCTTTCTTTTCTTGAAAATAGTTTCTCAATTTATGTCTAAATTTCACTTCCGAACCCGCTGCATGGCGTAGAGTTTCGATATCGTGAATGAGAAGGTAAAATTTGGCTCCTCTTTTTTGTGCCTGCTTGATGAGTTGCGAAATAAAGAATGTATGATGGATAATCGGGAACTGAATCACTAATTCATCTCCAGAATTCAACTGCTCAAACACAGATTTTTAGCATATTATATTTGTATTGTTGAGCCTTAAAGAAATTCATCTTAAACCAATTCTCGACTTTTTAATTCCAGTCCTTCATAGCCTTCTGAAATCAAAATAGCTTCCACATCATTCCGAGCCTTACTCCCTGCATTCTTTTTCTTGATTATTATTCAAAAACGAATCCTTCAGATAATATTTTCACCTTTTCTCCCCCTTTTACTTGCGATTTTACCAAACACTCCCAAATTCTTCTTCTACCACATTAAGCGCCCGTTCAATAACGACATGCATATCGTAATATTTATAATCTGCTAAACGCCCACAGAAGATAACTTTATCATTCTTTGAAGCTTCCTCTTGATACTTAGCAAACATAGCATTATTTTTCTCATCGTTAATCGGATAGTAAGGCTCATCCCCACGCTTCCAGTCAGCCGGATATTCACGAGTGATAACTGTCTTTGGCTGCGTGCCATACTCGAAATGCTTGTGTTCGATAATACGAGTATAAGGGATCTCACGCTCTGTATAGTTCACTACAGCATTCCCTTGATAATTTTCCTCGTCCAAGGTTTCATGCTCAAAACGGAGGCTACGGTATTCTAACTCTCCGTGCTTATAGTCAAAATACTGGTCGATCATTCCTGTGAAGACAACTTTATTAGCAGATGCTTCCAACTCTTCACGATGAGCAAAGAAATCTACTCCAAGTTCAACTTCTACGTCTTTAAGCATGTTTTCAATAATCACATTATAACCACCAATAGGAATTCCTTGATAACGGTCATTAAAATAGTTATTATCAAAGGTTAGACGAACTGGAAGTCGTTTAATGATAAATGGAGGAAGTTCTGTTGCTGAGCGACCCCACTGCTTTTCAGTATAGCCCTTGATCAATTTTTCATAGATATCCGGACCAATCAGCTTGATAGCTTGTTCTTCCAGATTTTTTTCGGCTCAACATCCTTCATATCAGCTGTCTGCTCAGCAATTTTATCTTTCACTTCCTGTGGAGTTTTTGTCCCCCACATAGCATAGAAGGTATTCATATTGAAAGGAAGGTTATAGAGACTTCCCTTATAATTTGCTACAGGTGAGTTAATATAGTTATTAAACTCTGCAAATTGATTCACATAGTCCCAGACTTTTTTATTTGACGTATGGAAGATATGGGCACCATATTTATGAACATTGATACCTTCTACATTTTCACAGTAGATATTTCCACCAATGTGATCGCGTTTATCAATCACTTTTACTTTTTTACCACGCTTGGTTGCCTCGTGAGCAAAAATCGCTCCAGATAAACCAGCTCCGACGATAAGATAATCGTGCATAGTTAACTCCGTTATTTCCCAATGATTTGTTTTAATTCTTTCACATCTACCACTTTTAGAGATAGAATCTCAAAAAGGTAAATGATTCCACCAAGTACAGCAAATGCTAGAACATTTATAGTTGGCGAAAAATGTATAAATGTTTTTGAACCTAGCAAAATGCCATACATAATAGCTGATGCTAGGACAATTTTTGTCATAGATCCAATAATAGGAACTTCTTTTGAGATATACGCGGGTGAAAAACAATTGGATTCCCCATACAAGCGCTTCTGTCAACACTGAGACAATTGCTGCTCCTATATAACCAAGTTTAGGAAGAAAGAGCAGATTCAAACCAACACTGATAATAGCCGGAGCAGTTGTTGAAATCATAAATTCCTTATTTTTTTATTGTGTGGAATCAAAATTTGAATTCCCATAATATTCGTCCAACCGATAAAGAACATGCGGAAAAATCATAATAGAAATTGCATAGCGTGCATCTTGAAAGTCCTTCCCAAGGAAAAATTGAACAAAATCATCATTAACAATTAAGATTCCAGCTATAATTGGAAAAATAACTAAATTATAGATCAAGAAAGCTAACTCATGCATCTTATTCACAGCTTTATGATCACCCTTTGATAATAGATTGGATACTCGTGGCAGCATGACACTCCCCAATAAAGTTACTAAGGTCAATAAAATATTCACAAATTTCAAAGCCTGATCATAAATTCCCACATCTCTTGTAGAAGCTAGCGCCCCTAACATCGTACGATCTAAAGTCACATAAAGCGAGATAGCAATCTGTGGTAAGAATAGCAAGATAACTGGCTTCAGATGATGCCTAGCATACTCTATGTCAAAATATGGTTTTCCAATAAACTCACGGGCTGGGAACCACATACTTAACTGACCTAACAATTCAAATGCTGTTAGAAGAAAAACATACAAGTATAAATCACTCGCTGATTTTATAAACAAGAAAACGGCACTTACACCAACAAGCTTCACTATGATATTCCTTGCCGTAATCTTACGAAAATCTTCTAACCCTTGAAACAGCCATGAAATATCGAGTCCTTTAGAAACCAAACTCAACCCCAATATATACGCTACTGGATTTTGCATTGTAGAGATTCCCATGCACAAGAGAATATATAAGAGAATCGATAATAATGCTGCACCAAGTTGTAGGGTGTATATACCCCAGAAATTTTTGATTTCCTTTCGGTTACCTGAAATTTCCTTAGTCCCATAGTTAGCAACCCCTAAAGTCGCTAACAAGATGAAATAGGTAACAATAGAATTAAAATAGCCATATAGTCCCAAATCATTTGAAGAAAAGATTCTCGTTACATATGGGGTCGTAATGATTGGAAGAATAATAACTAATAATTGATACGATAAGTTATAAGCATAATTTTTTAAGACTTTCATTTTGACTCCTTAAACTACTAAAAATTATTTACTAGTCTCATTTTGGCTCCATAAATGTCATAAGCTTATCTACTGCCTTTTCAAGTGAGAAATGTTTTAAATCCTCACTTCCTTTACGAGCAAGTGAAAAACGAAGCCCTTGATCCTCAACAAGTCTAATGATATTTTCCGCAAGCGCTTGACTATCATTCACTGGTGATAATAAAGCGTTTTGATTATTAGCATACTCGAAAAACACCCTTATAGGCTGTTGAAGCTAGTGCACAACCACAAGCCATACTCTCAGCTCCAGTTAAACCAAATCCTTCATTGATGCTCGCACAGACAAAAATAGCCGCTTGATTGTAAAGTTCTCTTAACTGCAAAGCTGTTTGATTTTGATAATAACTAATCCAATCTTTATCAATATCTTCTCGCTTATCACAGGCACCAAAACATTGTCACATGAAGGCTAGGATACTTCTGATGAACGAATTCTAAGGCCTCTAATGCTATCGGAATTCCCTTGTGGTCATCATAATGATAAAAGCATGGCAATTTCTAAAGGATTCCTTTTCCTCAATGGAATTTACTACTGAAAATACGTTAGTATCAATGGGATTTTTGAGTAGTTTCACCTCAGAATCATATGGGTGCAAATCATATAACCATTTAGAAACAACAATATTGGTCATGCCTAATTGATAAGTCTGATAGACTTGTTCATTTTGTAAATATCCAATTTTCAAAACCTTGAATTAGGTAATACTTACGTCCACAACGCTCTGGTAAGTTATAAACAATTTCCGCCGTATTTACCGCAGTTGCAAAAACAACATCTGAATCTGGAAAGTGGGTTGCATCCCGATATGGTGTTGCAATTTTCTTAACACGCTTATCAAGCGGAAACCACTTAGGGATAGAAATGTTTATAGATATGTGATAAATAATATTTAATTGTATAGTTTTTGATGATGTTAAATTTCTGATTTGTAAAACAAACAATTGAAACATCATGACCTTTATCAACTAATTTATTAGCGTATTCAAAAACAACTTTAAAACCTCCAACCGGTACATGGGGTAAAGAGGGTAGGCAAAAGGTAATTTTTCATGTTTCTCTCCTATTCTATACTAATCGACTTAACATTTAAATTAGTAGACATAACTCCCCAAACCATATAAAAACAAGAATAAGATAATATTGTTTGCAAAAAGTCAAAGAAAAGCATTTCAAGCAAGGTCATCAGTAGAAACAAAAACAAAAATATTCCGAATGGATTCTTTATATCCAATGAAATGAAATACTTTATCAAACCAATTACCAATAAAATAAAGCCCAATATCCCAGCTTCAATTAAGTAGGTTGTCAACATAGAATCAGTTGTCTGAAAACCTTCAAAGAAAGAATACTTCGGCAAGAAATCAAAAAGTTGTAGAAGCATATCCGCCTCCAAGCAAAGCTTTCAATGGATGTTCAGCCATATAAGGATACACGTTTTTGCAATGTTCCCAATCGCTGCCCCAACGATCCATCTGAAAATCCCAATACAAAAAAATCCGACCAAATCGTGTCGAAACCAAAGTTGTTAATTTTTCAATCGTCCCCATCATATATAAGACTATAGCAGCGCTAGGTAATCCAATAACCCAGGTCATCTTCGTCTTCGTAGAAAAAGAGATAATAAATCATCATGATGAAGATAAATGTAATCCAAGCCATCCGAGATTGACTAATAACTAAAGTAAATAGAATAATTCCTTTGTAGCTATAATCAAATAATTTGTTCTTACTTGGGAAAGATTAATGATAAAAAGCCAACCAACTAATAAGACATAAGAAAAATAAGTGTAGTGAGTAAAAAGAGCTTGGATAATATGCTATATAAGAATATTCATTCATCCGTTTAATCCACTCTGCCGCACCTGTCGAAATAAAAACTAAAAATAGGATTATATCTCACATACCATTCTATATATTCCAAAAAGAGTAAAAACATAATAAAAGATTTTAAGCACTGAATAAAAACAATCTTGCTTTTATCACCAAATACTGTTAATAAACTAGTAACTCCAAAAGCTATACTTGGTAGCATGATATAGCGAATTAATAGATTATTAAAAGCTCGCAGACGTACGAAAATAAATCGTACTAATCAAGATATAGTAGCTTACGAATAGCAATATATATCTACTATTTTTATTTATTTGAATGATAAATCTTTTTGAAAAATTCTATGACTTAGCACCAAAAAGAAAAATTGGTAAAAATAAGGGTGAGATTTAGGTTACGATAATATGCAACTCAATAATAATCCAAAGAGAAAATATCATATAGGTAATGAGTCTACTTCTTTTGGGATAGTCTATTCATGTTTTTCTCCATTCTTGGAACTATTTTTAACGTTTTTATAATATTTTTTTAATTGATGGGATTCTTAAATAGTAGTAAAGAATATATTGAAAATAATGCTTTTACTTTTGATACTCGATTCAACTGCCTCAAAAAGTGACCATTGATGGTTCAATTTTTCGGAAATTTAAGCCGTTTCAAAACCAAAAATATTTGTTTTCGCACCAAAAACCAATCGTATTGTTTTCATGAATACGATATCTTATTAATTTTTCATTTAAAAAACATACTTTTCCAATTTTTGAAGCAATTAATAATAATTGATGATCGTGATACAAGGTTCTATTATTAATTTTCAAATACAGTTCTCGAATCTTCTTCGAAATACAATATATGTGGCACCTTGGACAACATTCCCCAACATAAGATAATCAAATGATAGATTAATAATCCTTTCGTCCTTTTTCTCTAATTCTGTGAAAAAACGATTCGGAACAAATCGTTCCGTAGTTTTTAATTCACTACCGTTTTTATCGATTAGGCTAAAATTTGACAAACAGCTTCACACTTGTACTCCTTCATAACTTCCATTGTTTTTTTCAACTTTATCAAATTCCCAAACATCGTCTTGATCCGCTAAAAAAATGAAATCTCCAGTACAAGCTTCAATAGCATTATAAAAATTTTGAATATATCCTACATTTTCCTGATTCCGAATGAATTTCACCCGAGAATCTTCCACTTTTGATATAACACCAGCTGTATCATCGGTCGAACAATCATCGAAGATAATGACCTCATCAACTTCTACACTTTGATTTAAGATTGACCTGTAGCTGAGTAGCCACATAATCTGCACCATTATAGGTTGTCATTGCGACAGAAATCATTTTATGAGCTCCTTCATAATTTTTATAATAAGTCCCATCTTTCATCATTTCAGATTCATCAAACTTATAGGTTAATTTATGGAGAGGCGTTGTCAATAATAGATTGTTCCACCAAGTTTGGTTAAAATCTTCAAATAAATTAAGTAAAAAGAATATGTGGTAAAAGTATTGGAAGCTGGAAAAAACTTCTTTCCACTTTTTAGGATAGGTTTCAATTGCCAATTGAAACATTAAATGGAAAATGAAATAGTCTTTCATATAATCATATTTTTCCCAATATTTATACAATAAATATTTTTGTTAATTCAATAATTCATTGTGAGTTTCAGATGTGATAAAACCAACTAGAAATTTGCATCACATGGCCATCGATTGGCTTTTAAACCTTGAAACACAAATAAATCGGAATCTAACATATAACTTGGAATCTCTGGAGAAGTACAATAAACTGTAGAGTCAATCCAAGTCCCGCCATGTCGAGTTAATAATTCCAACCTCAGTAAGTCCGAAAAGTGTGTCGGACTAATAATTCCTTTGGCAAATTTATTCATAACATGCTCAGGAAATTCAACATATTGCGAATAATTTTCCTCCGTGATCAGAACAATATCCCTTTCAGGAAGATTATCTTGGATAGATACAACGCACCTTTGAACAAGTTCAGGTGCATTTTCTAATCCTTGCATCAACAAATCCATATCTTATTACTTTTCTTTTTATCAAATGATTTCTGTGAAGAAAGAAATTCTTTAATTGCAGGTGCATTTTCTTTTCTCAATTTTTTCATGAGCTTATAACGTACGATTAAACGAATTAACTCAAGCCCTTTTCTATCCTGCCCTAAGAAAAAGCGTTCCCATCATTAAAAGGCAAAAATGTCCCATTTTTTTAAGGATGTTAACAACACTTCTTTTTTTATTTATCTTCTTTTTCATCATCTCTCAAATATTTCTTATACAATTTACTAAATAAAATCACTGTTCGACTAATTGTTTTCGCAGACTTACCCCAACGAATTTCCTCTGACAAAACCATTCTGACAGCATATAAACCGCCACATTGAATAATATTTTTCGACTTTGTCTAGAAGAGCTTGTTCAGACTCTGTCAATGCTTGTTTTCTTAATAAACAGATAGTTACTATACTCTGTTTATATGTCAGTGCATGATCTTTTGCCAAATCATTTTACTTTTTGACAATCTTTTTCAAAAATTCGGCTCATTTTGAAATTGTACTCATGTTTGCTAGTAACATTACTTCCATAACGTCTGTAACCCATTACTGTTTCAGGATAAAAATAAACATTCCCCTTTAGAGCAGCTACTTTAGTTATAAAAATTATCATGTGATAAAAAGACTAATTCAGCTGCATCATTTGCAATTTTTGGGAGAATTGAAAACAAATCATAGTTAAAGAAAGTGTTACAACCATAAACTTTGTGCGCCATATAAGCAGTAATTGGATTAGTATAACTAATCCCCATCAAATGATTCATACTTGGAGACGTTTCTTCTCCTTTTCCATCAATAATCCTCATATCGGCATAAATCATTGTTGGTCCTTGAGTATGAACTTCATGATAAAAATTTTGTAAAAGTTCTAGTTTATCTCTATCCCAGATATCATCTTGATCGGCGAACATATAGAAATCGTAAACTTTTTCTTGCGCTCGCACAACATTGATTAGACCAAAGAAATTGTAATAAGCCCTCATGGAAAATCCGAGTCGTTTTGAATTAATTGGATACGTCTATCTCTAGCAATATATTCTTTAACAATATCAACAGTCTGATCTAACGAATTATCATCACGTATAATCAGTTCCCAATCTGTTATAGTTTGATTTATAATACTATCTAACTGCTCACGAAGATATTTTTCACCATTATAGGTCGCCATCATGATTAGTATCTTACTTGTTTGCACTAGTGGACTCCTTTAAAAATTCTATAAGTATTCCCAAATCCAAGCTTAGCATCAAATAACCCCTTCCATCCTAGACTTTCGATCTTATCACTCCTAAGACTTGCATTCTGCATGGGATTAGCCTGCTTAAGATCTTGGTTGTCGGGAACATCCATGATGAGTTTCACATTGCTAACTTGAGAAATAATTTCAGCCATCTGTTTTATAGTAATGATTGAATTTGGATTAGAAATATTATAAAACCTGTCCTGACTCACCTGAGAGAAGAACACTTAAAAATAGCACTAGCACAATCCAAACTATAACAATAGGATCTTAACTGACTCCCTGTACTCTTCATAACAATATCACGACCAGCAACGACCTCATTCATAAAAAATGAAGAAACACGGTTATCTGTTACTTTAGCACTTGGCCCATAAATATGCCCTGGACGTACAATGGTAATGTTCAAAGCATATTCCGAAACAAAGCTTGTACAAAGAGTTTCTGTCGCTCGCTTAGAACTAGCATAAGAAGAACGAACATTGAGATGGTCAACTAGCCCAATATAGTTTTCCTCTAAAGGTTGATTACTCGAACTCAGTCCATAAACTTCACTGGATGATACATAAAGCACCTTAGAAACTCCAACATTCTTAGCATAAGACAAAAGGTTGTACATTCCTAAAAAATTACTAGTCATGGTTTCTACTGGCTGATTGATATACAACTCTGGACTTGCTGGACTTGCTGCATGAATAATAAAATCAATATCAAAATTAAAATCTGGAACTACTGCTGCATCATAAACTACAAATTTTAAGAAGCTTGTTTCTGAACCAAATCGCTCCTTTAAATAGCTAAGATTACGACCACAACAGTATATTTTAATATTAAAATTTCTTAGATCGTTTAGAAGTAATAACTGATCCACAATAGAAGAGCCGATTAAGCCTGACCCACCTGTTATTAGGATTGATTTTTCTTTCAGTTCAGCAACATTAACGATTGCTGACAATGACTCTTTAACATCCCTTTTATAAAGATTATTTGATAATAGTACCATGATTATTTAATCCAATTATCACGTGTTGAACTTAATAAGGATTTAAAAATATCTAAATCTTCAACAGTTGTAATCTTAAGGTTTTTCTCAGATCCAAGTGAGAAGTAGCTCTTCTTACCAAATAATTGCATCAACTGACAAGAAGCTGCGACATCTGTAATCCCTTTTTCTAAAGCTTTGTTATGCAGTTCCATAATAGCATCAAGTTGATAGACATGGGGTGTCTGTGTACGAAGCAACAAATCACGATTCAAAGCTTCAATAGAGGCTCTTGAATGTGGCTTATCTAAAACAAAAACAACTTCTGTTGTAGGAATAGCAGCCACTGCATTCCCAAATTGTTGGTAAGTAGCTAAAGCATCACTAATAATTTCATTACTCACTAAAGGACGATTACCATCATGGATTAATACAGTGACCTCTTCATTTGGGTGTGCTTCCTTAACGGCTTTCAAACCATTATAAATAGACTCTTGGCCTGAAGAACCACCAAGAGTAATCATCTTTAATTTTGTAATACCAAACTGTTCAGCATAAGCCTTCACCATTTGCTCCCAGCCTTTTAAAATTACTATACAAATTTCATCAATTTCTGGGTGATTCTGAAATTTTTTTCAAGAGTATAGATAATAATTGGTTTATTTTCAACATGAATAAATTGTTTTGGAATGTCTTGACCTACACGGCTACCAATTCCCGATGCTGTTAAAATTGCAATCTTCATTTATTCTCCTTCATATTTGAGTTCTAAGAACAAATGTTGTTCTCTCTTATCTTCAGAAGGAACAACCATATAATCTTTCCCATAAAAACATTTCTAAATATTCTTCTGACCAAATAGGAATATTAACCATTTCTGTCTCGAATGGAACTTTTTATATACATTCATGTTTTTCTCGTAAGTATGTCTCTCGTCTAAAATGTTTGCGTCCTGTCGGTATTGAAACATATTTAGTATTCGAATCTTTACAACTTGAGTTACATTTATCCAACCAACTTAACCACTTTCTAATAGGAATAATTCCAAAGAACCAGCCTACCATTAATTTACCTGCTGAATAATTAAGTTTTTCTTCCTTCGAGTCGAAACATTTTCTTTCATTAACGCATGATTTTTTTGTCTCACGAACTGAAGCTAAGGCAAAGGTCAAAAACATGCTTTGTATATCCCTGCAAAAAAGCGTTTTTACCGGGTTGTCAAAGACATTTTCTACAATATACAAATCTATTGAGATTCCACACTCATTCGCAGCATAATCATACTTTCTGCGAGCCACTGTGCCCCTCTTACGAATTTGAGAAACATGTAAGCCAAGTTCAGGGTGACTATTCAGGGGATTAGAAGATAATAATGATCACTGAAATCTTTGCAGGTGTTACAAAGGGAAACAAGCTTATCGTAGCTTTCGCGAGGAATATTGATATCCACATCATCATCCCATGGAATAAACCCCTTATGTCTAACTGCACCTAAAATACTCCCACCACTCAAGGAGTAATGGATTCCATGCTTATCAAAAATTGAAAGATATCTGAGATCATTTTAAGCAACTCAGACTGATATTTTTCAAACCTTCATCATTAAGAAAAAATAATATCTGATTTGTCATATTTTTAATTTGGCTGACACTAATTCTCCTCCTTGATCACTTCCTCATAATCCGACACAATCTTTTCCCACGTAAATGCATCCTCAATTCGTTGACTAGACTTTTCGTCTAATTCCGAAATAGCACCTTCGTCAAATCGTTCCACTTCTTCGATTACATGCGCTAGCTCATCTTTTTTTCCAGTAAATGGCTCCATCCTCACCAACTTCACGGTTAAAGCCAACATCTAGTAACAAATTTAGTTTTGTTGATGCAAGGGCTTCTAAAAGCGATGGGTTTGTCCCACCAACTTCATGGCCATGGAAGTAAGCAAAAGCATTCTCTCGTATGTACTTGAGCAATTCTTGGTCATAGACAGTCCCAACAAATTTGACCCTTGGATCTTTGTCGAAACCTGTATCCTTGAGTAACTGATCATAAAATTTATTTTGTTCCACATTTGTAATGAGAACAAAGTCTTTTTTAGAATTAGACTTCATAAATTCACGAATCATGGTTTCATAGTTGTTTTCGGAACGAATCGTCCCACAACTAGATAATATTCGTTTTTCAGCAACACCTTTTTCTTGATACCAATTACGAACTTTTTCGTCATCAGGTTTTAAAATAGACTTGCTTGTATCTGTCCCATAGGCGATATAAGTCGTCTTGGGCTGATACTGTTTATAGTCTTCTTGGATATATTTTTCGATATTTTTTACTATCGCAAACTAATGAGTCAGCATGTTTGACCATGAGTTGCTCTGAGTATTTCCAATACTTACGGACAGGTAAACTCCATTTCGCTCGGAGCCACTCATGCCCATCAGGATTGACAAATAAACTGCCTCCGATAGCTTTGATTTTTTTCTTGAGTCCAGCGATAAAAGGACCAATACGACAAGCTAAAATATAGAAAATAGGAGCTTCATCCTTATTTGCTTTAGCGATTTCAATCGCTCTATTTACAGCAGCGATATCATAAGCAATGGCTCTGGCTGGACCAATATTAGGTACATCAATATTAAAACAAATTGCCCCATTATGCTCAAACTGGTCATCTGTGATGCCAGACTTAGCCGAATTTTCGCGCATGCAGGCTACATAGTACTGTATATTCCTATCTTGCTGGTATTCTGTTAATTTTTCAACAAAGGTTTCAAAGCCTCCATACTTGGCAGGGATTCCTTTTGAGCCTATGATATAAACGGACTTCTTCATCTTTCTCCTATCAAGGAAGCGAAGTCTCACTTACTTCGCTCCATCTTTCATTAATACAACTTTAACAGTCTTTAGTAAAATTTTAATATCTGACCAGATGGTCCAATCATCAATATAAGACACATCTAATTTTACAACATCATCAAAATTCGTGATTTCGCTGCGGCCGCTGACTTGCCAGAGACCTGTGATACCTGGTTTGAAACTCAAACGTTTTTTCTGTTCAGGCGTGTATTTTTCATACTCATCCACAGTTGGTGGGCGTGTACCGACTAAGCTCATATCGCCTTTGAGGACATTCCAAAACTGAGGCAGCTCATCCAGACTTGTCTTGCGGATAAAATGTCCAATCGGCGTGATACGAGGATCATTATCGACCTTAAACATACCATCTGACATCGTGTTTTGTGCCATCAGCTCTTTTTTGCGCTCTTCAGCATCCACCGCCATAGAACGGAATTTATAAAATTTAAAGATACGACCATTCTTCCCAACTCGATCCTGAGAAAAAATAGCTGGACCGCCATCTTTTTGATCTGAGGCACTAGAAAAAATAGCAGCTATCCCACAGAACAGCAAGCCAAATAGGGCACCGACGATATCTAGAAGTCGTTTCAAAAGGACATGGTAATAACTATAGAAGCGGGTCGAAAACGTCACGATATTAAAACCAGCCACATTGCGAATGCGCTTTTCACCATTGGTTGGGAAATCTAGGGCATTGATATTAACATTGACATCGATTCCCATATGCTCAAACTGAGAAATCAAATCTTCCAAGCGATAAAGATCGCTAGGTAGGTTGATAAACACTTCATCCACTACTGACCGGGTCGCGTACTCAATCATATCTTTTTCCAGCACCACATCAAAAGCAGAGCTGGTAAAGAAGGATCATCCACTACTGTTACTGCCACTATCTGACCAGCAAAGTCTTGTGCTTTTTTTCAATTTGAGCAAAAAATTTTCCTACCCTAGAGCTTGTAGTAATGACAAAAACTTTCGTACTGTTTTTTTGACCGAGCATGAATAGAAGAATAGTAGTTTTTAAACAAAATATTGGCCGCGTAAACTAGTAGACCATTTAGGAGGATAAAATAGATGAGTCCTCGGCGTGAGATAGAGAAGTGTTCCTCCATGATAAAGGAAGCAAAAGTGACAAAGAGAGCATAGAAGGCACTGTATTTTAAAGTTTGGATAAACTCTATAAAGTAACCTCTACGGAAAAAATGATGAAAATAATTGCTGATGTAAAAAGCAAGAATATGAAGCAAAGAGAGAATAAAGACACTTGTCCTTGTCAAGTCAGAATTAGAAATAAAGCTCACTAAAACCGCTGCTAGCATAGACACTAGCAGTTCTAATACAGCTACTCCTAACTCTTGAATTTCCCTTTGCTTCCTAAACATACATTACTTCTCGCTTTTCTTTTCTTCTTCTCTCAAACGATCTCCATAGTTCCCGTAGGAACCATAGAAACCGTATTTATCTGCTTCGACATTATATTTATTTAAGATTACACCAAGGAAAGGAGTAGAGGACTGCTCCAGCTGGGTCTTAGACTTTTGAACCATTTTCCGTTTTACTACATTACTAGCAACGACTAACATGCTTGCATCACAAAACTTGGAAATAAGAGTCGCATCTATGACCATACCGATAGGAGGAGTATCCACAATAATATAATCATAATGGCGACGGAGAACATCCATCATTACCTCAAACTTTTCGCTCTGCACAAGTGCCGTTGGATTTGGTGAAGCTTGCCCTGAAGTGATAACAAAGAGATTTTTCCTCATCCGTTTCACACAAAGCCTTGTGATAAGTCTGTATTTCCAGACAAGTACTCTGTTAGGCCTGTGATTTTCTCACTACTCCTAAAAACACCACCAAGCATCTTAGAATTTCGAATATCCGCATCAATCAAAAGAGTCTTGTAACCCGCCTTAGCAAAGGTCAGAGCCAGATTGGTTGATGTTGTCGTCTTTCCCTCTCCCGGGAAGGTAGAACTCACGGCAATCACCTTGATGTTCTCACCACTAAGTTGGATATTGGTTCGAAGAGCATTGTAATACTCCTCTACCCTCGAAATAGAAAGTTTTTTCTTTTTTGCTAACTCTAATATTGGCATTGTATCTCCTAACCTACCTTACTCATATCTGGGATGACACCAAGCAAAGTCATTCTCAAAGTTTCTTCAATATCTTCTGGCTTCTTGACACGGTCATCGAGAATCTCAACAATCACTACTACAAAGACCATCAAAATACCACCCGCAAAGCACTCCAATGATAGTATTGCGACGAATGTTCGGAGAGGACGGTGTTTTTCGGTGTTTCCGCTTCTTCCAGCGTTGTAACATCAGAGACCTTGGTAACAGCGATAATTTTCTCAGCAGCGACTTCACGTAAGGTATTCGCGATACGGCTTGCTTCTGCCGGATCCGCATGCGTAACCGTAATAGACACAATCCGAGTATCTGTTGGTACAGTCACAGTTACCTTAGATGCCAAGTCAGATGGTGAACCTGACAGTTTCAATTCTGAAATGACGGATGCCAAAAACATCCTGAGACAGGATAATTTCCTTATAGTCCTTTTACCAGATACGAACCAGCCTGCAAGTCTTGGTTGGTCAAGGTAGGATTTTCGCCCTGCTGACGATTGACAACGTAGATACGTGTTGTGCTTTGGTAGGTAGGTTTGGCAATAAAAAACGCTGTAGCCTAGAGCTAAGATACCCGTCAATAAGGCAGTTAAGATGATTAAAAATTTCCGTTTCCAAAGTATCTTCAACAAAGACAACACATCGATTTCGAACATTTGATTTTCTTGATTCATGTATTTACTTTCTCCAGAGTTTGATTGATTAAATAAACTCGTTACTTAATAAGATTTCTTGGTTTGTCTTAAAGAGTTCTTCCGCACGCTCAGCACCATATTTTTTTCGCGACAATCTGACAGGCCTTTTGCATATAAGGTGGTCTGTCATCGAGATTGTGCATGTCGCTAGCAACGAAATGAACTAAGTCCCGTTCTAGAAAGAACTGAACACGCTTTTTCATAAATTTGTAACGATCACCAAAGAGCTTAGGGTTTCAAAAACATTTGAACTATTGACCTGCATATAGCAGCCCATATTGATCAATTCGCTAACCCTGTCTTCGTCATTTTCCAGACAGTGATAGCGCTCAATATGTGCCACTACCGGAGTCATACCGAGGCGAATGACATTGCCCAAGGCGGAATGAATATCCTTGTAGGGTGTATTCATACTAAACTCGATCAAGACATACTTGGTGCCACCTAGACTGGGAAATGTCCCCTCTTCTAGCTTTTTCAAAATATCACTAGTATAGTAAATCTCAGCTCCATATAGCACGGTTAAGTCGTCGGCAACCTGCTTCGCTACCTCCTGAACTTGCTTGAAGTTTGCTGCAATCTTTTCTTCAGGCGTTTCAAACATACCCTTTCGTCGATGAGAAGTAGAAATAATGGTGCGAACGCCCTGACGATAGCTTTTCTTCGAGCAGACGTCGGCTATCCTCTAGTGTCTTAGGACCGTCATCCACATCAAAAATGATATGCGAGTGAATATCAATCATGCTTTACTTCCCTTCCATTACTTCCTGAATCGCTGCTTTGGCCGCTGCCAAACTATTTTGATCAATTTCCATCATGTAGAGATTGGCTTCTGGCATCGCATGGGAAGGCAGACCTGTATTTCCAGTTCCGGTCAGAGCCTGAGAAGTCACATGATAACTTCCGCCTGACTCCAGCTGAGTATTGATCAGATTCATCATCGTTTCCAAACTCATATCGGTCTGGACAGAATCCTGCAGTCCTGAGAGAATGGCGTTGTAATTTTTCAGTGCATCTGTCGAGGTCAGCTTTTTAATGACTGCTGCAATAACCTTTTCTTGGTTCTTACCACGATCATTATCTCCACCATTTAAAGAATACCGCTCACGGACGAAGCCCAGAGCTTGGTCAGAGTTAAGATGAACCTTACCTACTGGGAAATGGTAATTACCGTGCAGACTAGTAAAGTCTTGGTCGTTCTCAATATCAATCCCACCCAGCAAATCAATCAACTTGAGGAAGGAAGTGAAATTCAGGCGCACATAATAATTCAAATCAATGCCGTAGAGATTTTCCAAGGTGTGAACTGAAGCGTCCACGCCATAAATACCCGCATGAGTCAGCTTATCCGGCTGATTAAGGCCACCATCCGCAATCGGAACATAGGCATCGCGTGGTGTCGTTGTCAACAAGACTTTCTTGGTCTTACGGTTGACTGTCATGATAATGTTAACATCCGAGCGTGACACAGAAGAAATCGGTCCATAGTATCAATACCACTGACATAGATATTGAAGACCTCTGCATTCGGATCTTGCTTGCCAATAGCTGTATCAATCTTCTTGCTAATCTTGTAAGTATAGATTTTTATTATTTTTGAAGCATAGTCAGGATCTTCGCCACGAATCGTATCTTCAAAGACGCTATTCAGGACCATAGCCTTGGCTTCACCAGAAGTCAACGACTTATAGGCAGCGAGATAAGAAGATGCTGTGTCCACTGTCAGCTCATGCCCTTGTGTTTGACTGATATTTTTCATCAATACTTGGACATTGTCTTGGTCATTGCCTGATGGTGCTAAGACATTTGTCAACTGCTTGAGGTCCTTAACATCACTATCTGCCGGCACCACAATACTCATTTCATACTCAGAATAGTTGGAAGTAGAGTTGACGCCAGCCGACAAGTCAACCAAGCCCTTTACAGCATACATAGACACAGACCCCACAAGCAGGGCTACTATTAGGATAGCACTAGTGGTCTTGCCTGCCTTACCCTTTAAAATCAGGAATCCTGATAGAACCGCCACTGCTAGGATAAGGGCTGTCACCAAGATATTCACATAGCGAAAAGCTAGAAAATGATAGCGGAAAATTGTGAAAATCAAGAAGGCCGCTAACAAAGTATAAACACCCAGGAGGGTGCTATTAACTATTTTTAATTGATTGCTTTTATTTTTAGACTTTTTTGTTCTCTGATACATTCACCTTACTACTTTCTGTGCGAAATTACTCTAGTCTATTATAGCATAAAAACATAGCTTTTTTTAAGAATTTCTTAAGAATATTACATAATTGTAAAAATCCTATTCTTTTTGTCAACGACTTCAACTTTGAAATCGAATTCAAGCTAAAACATAGAAAAAAATAAAAGCGATACCAAGGCATTGACACCACCTTATTCTGGTAGATAAGATAGATCTCCACTCATGAAATTCAGAGGCAGCTAGCACATAGTAAGGACATTCTAAGAATTGTGGACAAAGTTGGACTAAATGTTCTATTTTTATACTGAAAGTTTTGCTCCAATCTAGACGATTATAACAAGCCATCTCGATCAACTTGCTCATAGGCTTGCAAACCATCATTGAGCTTGTCCCAGATGACTACTTGACCTAACTGAAGGGACTTCTGCACATCAATAATGCGTTGATTGGAAGAACCGCGGAACTGCAACATGAGATTCTTCTTGGTAAGGTCAAAACGGCCGTCCACCAGAATATCAATCAGACTCAGCAGCTCCAGCTTGTCCTCCGTTTCCAGCATCATCTCCTCCCAGGTGTAGCCCGTCCAAGACCAGATATCCTTGTTCGGAAGCTCTCTCCGAATCCGCTTGACCAAGGGCAAGAGAATGCCTGTGTTGAGAAATGGCTCGCCGCCTAGAAGGGTCAGTCCCTGCACATAAGGCTCCGCCAAGTCTTTCATAATCTGCTCCTCCAACTCTTGCGTATAAGGAATGCCAGCGTTAAAGGACCAAGTTGTTGCATTATAGCAGCCCTCACAGTGAAACATACATCCACTGACATAGAGGGAATTGCGGACGCCTTCGCCATCTACAAAGTTAAAGGCCTTATAGTCAATGATTCGCCCCTTGCTCAGCTCCTCACTTTTCCATTCTCTGAGGTTTTGGGATTGTTCATCTTCATCCTCCAAATCAATCCAATAACGCTGACTTCTGTCGATTGTATTTTTCGTAAACACCGCCAGCAGAGAGAATGGTACGGCGGCTGGCTTCGTTGTCTTCATCGCAGGTAATCAGCACTCGTTCTAGTCCTTGCTTTCGAGCTTCTGCTAACCCTAGCTTTAGCTGTAACTTGGCCAAGCCCTTTCTGCGTTGACTGGGCCGGATAGAATAGCCCTATATGCCCACCCTCCACAAATAATTTGTCATTCAAGGACAAGCGCAGAGCTAAAAAGCCCAGAGGCAAGCCGGTCTCATCAAAGGATAAAAATTGGATGGCAGGAACCCAACCTGCTGGCAAGTTTGCCACATCTTCCTTCCGTTCTACAATTTTCAGCCAATCCTCATAATCCTTTGCTCGTTTCCAAGTAGAGCCCATGCCGCCGTGCATGTAGGATTTTGCAGCATCAAACTCCGCAATCATCTCTAAAATTGCATCTTTATCTTCCAAAGTTGGTCGTCGTAACTTCATAAACTATCCTCAATCTAAATCAATCCAATAGCGCTCTTTACCAGCTCGAATATCCTCTAAAGTTCCGCCATTAGCCAGAATCACTCCTCGACTGGCAGCATTATCACAATCACAAGTCACTAAAGCACGTTTGATATTTTTACCTTTAGCTACTTGCAAGCCTTGTCGCAGCTGCTCTTTGGCCAATCCTTTCCCACGCGCAGACGGACGAATACTGTAACCGATATGCCCGCCTTCTTGGAGCAAATGGTCATTGAGCCGCAAGCGCAGATTGAGAAAGCCCACTGCCTGACCATCCGCAGCAAAAGAGATTAGTTGGATGTAAGGAACAAAACCTTGCGGCAAGCCCTAGACCTGCCTCAGCTAGCTGAATCGTCTCCAGCCAGTCCTCATAAACAAAAATCCGCTCCGCCAAAGAAGCCATCCTGTCGGCTACCAGCCGCTTCAAAGTCAGCCAGCATCTCTAAAATCTTTTCCTTGTCTTCTAGTTTCGGTCGTCTCAGCTCCATAGTTCCTCCTGATACGAGAGAGTGAGACCGCCTTGCGCCCCACTCTGACTTCTATTATTTCTTGTTTTTTTCTAAAAATTGCTGACGCAGTTTGGCCAATCGCTCTTTTTGCCATTGCCTCCCCGCGAGATGTTTTTTTCATGGAAACGCTGCACCTGAGCCTTTCCCTTTGTCGTCCAATTGATACTTTCCCATCTTAATTTCCTTCGTACTTAATAGTTGAGCCATTCATGTGCTTTGACCCGAGCTGATATTTCCTTGTGGCGGCCGTTGACCATTGGACGAGCTTGCGGATTTCCCTAGATAACCGCAGGTCCGCTTGACCACATCGACTGTCTTTAGGGATCGCTGTTGCCACAGTTTGGACAAGCGAAGCCCTCGCTCAGTTGGCGTGAAAATCTCCCTCAAAAGTTACACTTGTAACAACGGTCAATCGGAGTATTGGTCCCCAGATAACCCACACGATCATAGGCATAGTCCCAGACAGCTTCCAAGGCCTTTGGATTTTGCTGGAGGACTGGGTACTCACAATAATGGATGAAACCACCTGACGCACCTGCTTCCGGATAGACTTTCTCAAAGTCTAATTTTTCAAACGGTGTTGGATTTTTACGAACATCATAGTGGAAAGAGTTGGTGTAGTATTCTTTATCTGTAATATCCGGAATAGAGCCGAACTTTTCTGTATCTAGTCGACAGAAACGATCTGTCAAACTTTCAGATGGTGTTGAGTAGATAGAGAAATGGTAGCCATATTGGTCAGACCACTCTTCCACCCGGCGTTTCATATCACGAATGATATCCAGCGTGAATTCCTTGGCGTCTGGATTGTGTTCCCAGCTATTTCCAAAGAAGACAGTTGCCACTTCGTATAAACCGATGTAACCCAGCGAAACGGTTGCACGACGATTCTTAAAGAGCTGGTCAACACTTTCTTCTTTACCTAGACGATGACCAAAAGCACCGTATTGATAAAGGATAGGAGCATTGGCTGGTGTCGCCTCTTTAGTGCGTTCGACACGATAAACCAGAGCATCTTCAGCGATATTCATACGCTCGTTGAAGATTTCCCAGAACTTATTCATGTCGCCCTCAGACTCGAGGGCGATGCGAGGAAGATTGACCGTCACAACTCCTAGATTCATCCGACCCGAATTGACTTCTACACCATTCTCATCCTTCCAGCCTTGGAGGAAGGAGCGACAACCCATAGGAACCTTGAAAGAACCTGTCAACTCAACAATCTTATCATAGGACAAAACATCTGGGTACATCCGTTTGGTTGCACACTCTAGAGCCAACTGCTTGATGTCGTAGTTGGGTGTCCCTTCCTCTAAGTTGAGTCCTCTTTTAAGCGTAAAGATGAGCTTAGGGAAGATGGCTGTGCGGTGTTCTGAACCAAGTCCCTTGATTCGGATGTTCAAGATAGCTTTTTGAATTTCTCGTTCAAAACGACTAGTACCTAGACCAAAACCTAGTGAAGTAAAGGGTGTTTGGCCATTTGAAGTGAAGAGAGTATTGATTTCATACTCAAGAGATTGCATAGCATCATAGATGTCTTTTTGCGTTTTCTTCCAGGCATAATCTTCCCGTTTTTCAGGCAAGACCCATTCTTCTGCATCTTTGAGATGTTTTTGATAGTTCTTCTCTGCATAAGGCGCCAAAACTTCATCGATACGGTCAGCTGAACAGCCACCGTACTGGCTAGAAGCAACGTTGGCGATGATTTGGGAAATCTGAGCTGTCGCAGTCTGGATAGACTTGGGACTTTCTACCTCTGCATTTCCAATCTTAAAACCATTTTCCAACATACCTTTAAAATCAATCAAACAGCAGTTGGTCATAGGTGTATAGGGACTGTAGTCCAAATCGTGATAGTGGATATCCCCTTTTTGATGGGCATTGGCTACGTGCTTAGGAAGCATTTGCAGTCCGATTGACTTCCCAACAATGCCTGCTGTCAAATCACGCTGGGTATTAAAGACATCGCTGTCTTTATTAGCATTTTCATTGACAACTGCTTGATCTTTGTTGAGAAGCTTATGGATACTAAAGTTAATATCTGTCGCTTTTGAGCGCTCAAAATCCCTTTGTGTGCGGTAAGTGATGTAGTTCTCCGCAATAGCGTATTCCTTGGCATTCAAAAAGCTCATGCTCAACGATATTCTGAATCTCATAGATTTTGACATACTTAGCAAAGCGACTGCTGATTTCTGCCACAATGCGGTCTGTGATAGCTTCTAGCTTAGCTTCCAGCATCGGATTCAGCGGACCGACTTCCCTGAGCTGCCCGCACCATAGCCTTATAAATCTTGCTCACATCAAAAATTCACTCTCCGACCGTCCCGCTTCTCAACGTAGATGGTAGGCGCTGTATCAAATTTTGCTTCTCTTAAAATCATCACAAACACTTCCTCTTCTCAATTAATCATCTACCAAACATTATATCACTCAGAAATAAAAAAATCAATATGTTGTGGTAAAAATTGTTATTTTTTATTTTACACACAACATATTGATTTAATTACTTGATTTGATAAAGCTTGAAGTGATTGAGTTTTTAGGTTCACTTCTTCATAATCTTGAGAAATTTTCTTTTTCACATCCGAAAAGAGTTTCACATCTTTATTGACTAAGATAAACTTTGGACTTGCCTCGTTTAAAGCATTACGCAAGAAAATGCGATTTTCCTCCGTTCCTGTATAAAGCGACGGACTCAGTAGAGAAACAGCGGATAAACGCTGCGATTTTTTATAGAGGCTAGCTGTATTGTCCCAGGCATAAATGCTATCCTTGCTAGTGCTGTTTTCACGAATATGTTGGGCAGCCAGATTTCTCTCTGCTGAAACTCCGTTGGATAGAATATACTCATTTACAAATGGATAAGCTACGAGATAAAGCATCGCAAGCAAAGGCAAAAAGAGTTGTTTGCCCAAGTAACGATTCCAGCCAGAAGCCTTGGTAGGCTTACGGTGGCGTCTTTCATGTCCATCCCTGTCTCCACCTGTATCCAGCCACAAGGCCAGTAACAGCAAGGCAAAAGGCAGAGTCGTCAACAATTGATAAGCGCCCTTCTCTGGCAGACCTAAAACACCAACAAAACTGATAGGAAGACCTAGCAAACCAATAAAGCGCATGCCACGCGCGGCAGTTGGTTCTTCTTTGAAAGCAAAAGCCGTCATCAATGCTGTCGCAAAACCTAATCCTAGGAAAAGCAAGCCATAATAGAGCAAATGATCGAATATATAGCTGCCATTAAGACGAAAAGCCTCTAGAACATAAGTAGCTTGGCTAATCGCCACACCAAAGGAACCATTTAAAACTGTATAGTAGCCCAGTGGATAAAAGACTAAAGAAAAACCTAATAGACCTGCCAGCAACTGATAAAAACCACGCGCTTTTCGCTTGTCAGCGATATTGTACAAGAGCAAGAACAGCGTCGTCAATGAGTAAAAAGCAGGCTAAAAGCCGGCTCGATTAGAAAAAGCCAAGGCTCCAACCATCCCAAAACGAATAAAAGACTCATCGCGGACACGCCCTTGTAAGTATTTCACGAGATGGTACAAACTCCGAAAGATAAATGGAAAAGCAAAAATAATAGAATAAGTTCCACCAAATCCCAGTGTCAGTACAAACAAATAAAACAGGATTGTAATCTGGCGAGCTAGACCACTTCTAACCGTTATTTGTGAAATTGTCTGGAAGAGATGTATTCCTGCCAAGGTCAAAGCCACTACTTGGAAAAAGTAAAATAATAGCTGACCCAAAAATAAATTCCCCAACCAGCTCACCAAGTAGTAGAGAAGACCGCTAGTTCCATAAATATTTGCATAGGCAACTTCTCCCTGAGTCAAGGCCCAGCCAGCATATAGATTTTGCGATTGCAAATTGGTGGCTAAGTTGGTTAGTAGAGGATTGATGACACTGGTCAAACTGACCAAGATACTCCAAAAAAATAGTTGTAAAGAAGGAACTGGCTCGATTATTTTCTCTAGCCGCCGTCTCTCACTCGTATTTTGCCAGGTTTCTGCGGACATAGATACTAAAATTTCCACGTTTTCCTGCTGATTTCTATCGTTCATAAAAGTTCTCCTTGATTTCCATACTCTATAGTATATCAAAAAGCACTCTTTCTGTCAGCCTTATCTTGGCTCCCTTTCTTTTCCTGTTTCTTCTTTGCCAAGCGCTCCAAATCGCGGAATCTTAGGTAAACTAGCCGCTCTTCTGGACAAGGAAGCCGATAAATTATTTTTGCTATTTCCATCTATAATTCTCCTCTGATTCTCTGTCCTCTATTTACTATTCGTAAAATAAAGGCGAGCATCCCAAGAAAGTGTCATTTATAGCCTCTCCAGCAAATCCTCCCAGCAAAAAACAGAAAAAAGGGGCTGGGATAAAAGTCCTAGCCTCTCAATTGTCTTTGGATTGTCAAGCAAGACGCAGTGGTTGAGTGGGCCCTACTGCGCTGATTTCATCAGCTTTTACAGCCCTACTCAACTGTGCGGAGGTGGGACGACGAAATCGAATTCTAACGAATTACCGATTTCTGTCCCACTCTCTTTAAAAGTAGCGGAGCAAATAATTTGCATGATTTCCTTCAGTAAACGCTGGTACCAGCTATTCTGGAGGGTTTCAAGAGAAAATTTCTTTTGGAAACATCAAACAAATCTTCAAAAATCCTGCTTAATATCCGCAATCGTTTCTGTCTGATACATAAGGACGGCATTTTCATAATGATGCACCAGACTACGGTAGTCAAAATTAATGGTTCCGACCACGGCTAACTCATCATCCGAAATAACGTTCTTACTGTGGATAAAACCAGGAGTGTACTCATAAATCTTAACACCAGCCTCCAGCAAGTCTGGATAGGCACCACAGTGACT
>BNJT01001892.1_pt1 | contig 127263 bp, 199 predicted proteins | sample 8540491 | NCBI WGS metagenome assembly BNJT01 (sample SAMD00202455, study PRJDB9452) | human saliva metagenome | host: Homo sapiens | reverse complement strand
CGAACCTCTAATAAGAGTAATGGTTGAAGCTGAAACAGATGAGATTGTTAATAAATATGTAAAAGTGTTATCTGAAAAAGTCCAGGAAATTCTAGGATAAAATAAACTTAAATAAAAAGTTATTTCAAAGAAATATAATATTGATTCTTTATTATAGATTATGTTTTGAAATAACTTTTATTTTTATTTGAATTATTGATAATATAAATATAATGAATTGCATGCATTGATATATTTATATATTAAAAATTATAAAATATGGTATACTATATAAACAAAAAACATAAATAAAATTAAAACCTAAAAGGAAAAATATAATAAAAATAATTATATTACAAATCATCATATAATCAAAAATCATAATATAAAAACATTTTTAATTATGTATGTTGTCTAATAAGAAACAAATTGTATAAATCGAAAAAATCAAAATAAACTTATAAAATAAATAGTTATAAAAAGATATAAACTTATAAAAAATTATAGGAGAATTTATGAAAAGAAAAATACTTTTTGCTGTCAATGCTATTAGTAATGGCGGCATTAGGTTATTCGGCAACAAAACCAAGTCTGGAAGCGAGTCTGAACTCAATAGAGAATAAGTTTAACGACCTTCTTGAAAAGGAAGCTCAGAAGAAGAGGGAATTTGAGGCACAGAAGGCGCAACTTGAGAACTGAAGTGGCAGATCTTAAGGCAAAGGAAGAAGGAAAGGAAAAGGTATTCGAAAAAACTTAAGAAGGACTCAGAAGTGAGATGGCATAGAGATAAATACAAACAGGTCCTTAACAACTATGACGTATACTACAAGAACATAGCAAAACTAATAAAGGAAAAAGAACAGAAGATAGCTGAACTTGAACAGATACTTGCAATAATGGGGAACTAGTATTTTAAAACTATAACGGGAAAGAAAGGAAGGAACATATGAAAAAGATAATTCTGGCAGGACTTCTTTTAGCTGTTGGAAGCGTAGCGATGGCAAACAGTGCAGGGATGTACTGAAGAAGGCAAGAGATGACTACTATAAGCAGCAGGAAGCAGAAAGAAAGGCAGCGAAGGCACCTAAGAAGGTGGAAAGAGTGAAGACGGAGACAGCAGAGGGAGTTGAAGAAGTAGAAGCAGAAGAGGAAGTGAAACCAAGAACACCGATGGAAAAGCTTGAATACAATGCAAACAAGGCAGCGATAAAGGTGGACTACTGTGAGAGTAGTAAGAAGTGTGGCTAGGGAAGAAAAGGAACTGGATGGCTACAATGAAGTGTTAGGGAAGAAGAAGAGCAAGAAAGTGAAAGAGCAGAAGGCAAAGACAGAGAAAACAAAGAAGGCAAAGAAATAGAGGAATAAGAAAACAGACAGGAAAGGGAGAGAGATGAAAGCTAAGAAGATAATGGGAGTGGCACTGCTTGCATTTGCGGTGGGGCAGCTGTCAATGGCAGAGAAGACAGACCCGAACATAGAAAGACTGTTAAAGGTTGCGAAACAGAAGAAGGCAGCAGAGGAGAAGGAGGCGAGAAAACAGGAACTTATGAACTCAGTAGTTGAAGAGGGTGAAGTACCTGTAACAGTATCTCCAAGCATAAGCACACCAACAGTAAGCGGAAGTAAGAAAGCGGAGCTGGAAGCAAAAGCAGAAACAAGGAAGCTGAGCGAGAAAGAGAAAGGCTGAGGCAAAAAGCGATGAAGGCGAAGTACAAGAACATGAGTGAAAGCGAAAAAGATGGATGCAGAAGTACAGAGAATAAAGAAGAGAGTGGACGAGATAAACAGCAATATAGAGACATTCCACAAGACAGACACGAGATGCTTGACAAGATGGAACAGAGACTTGAAGGTATTGAAAATAAATTAAATTAATATTTTGTATTTTTAATTTTAAGGTAAGAGATATCATCAGAATTACAAAAAGAAGATAGAAGGAGAAAAACAATTATGAAAAAGGAATAATATCAGTAGGATTAGGACTATTAATGATATCATGCACAAATGCGAAATTAGTGCAGTACAATACAGACAGACTGGACAACATAGAGGCGTATTTAAGAGAGAACAAGTTCATAAAGCCATCAGAAAAATGTAGAGAAGTTAAAGAGGAAGGAAAAATCAATTATTCACAGGAATACAGATCACTTGAGAAGGAGGCAGATGCATGGCTAGAAGAACAGCAACAGTAGTAGCGGGTGTAGCGATGTTGTTGGCAGTATCTTCGGTATCATCTGCGGCGAGAAAGCTGACAACAACACAGATGAGGGAAAATACGATAAGAATAAATGCCCTTGAGATAGACAGGATAGACATAACAGAAATAATAGCGGAAGAGAAGGGACCGGATCAGCAGATAGTTGTAATGGACGAGAGATCACTGAACTTTGACTTTGACAAGTCGAGATGTAAAAGCCGCAGTACTTTGAAATGTTACATAAATTCATAGAATATGTAAACTTCAACGACTATGAAGTAGTGATAGAAGGGCATACAGATTCAAAGGGAAGCAATGCTTACAACATGAAGTTAGGAATGAGAAGGGCACAGAGTGTAAAGGCGAAGTTACTGGAATTTGACTTGACCCTAGTAGAATAAAAGGAACGGTATCAAAAGGGGAAGAAGAGCCTGTAGCGACAAACAGTACATCAGAGGAAGAGCACAGAACAGAAGAATAGAATTCAAGCTTGCAAGAAGAGGAAGCCAGCAGTAATAAAAAAATATGAAAGAAAGGAATAAGTATGACTAATAATTTACAAAAAATTAGAAAAAGACTTAAGGGCATTTTGCAAAGAGATGCAAGGATATAAAATATACTAGAGCTTTGTTATTTATATTTCTTTTGACAGGTGCATTATCCATAGCTGCACCTGCAGATAGTGTAGAGACAGCAAGAAAAAGACTTACAAACATCAATAACAGATATGAAGAAGTTGTTTTAAGGAAGCGAAAGCAGAAAACAATAAGTTATTAAAAATCATCAAACCTTGAGTTAATACAGTTAATGGAACAGGGAGACCATGTAGTTAAATCTCCATGGAGTTCATGGCAGTTTGGAATGAACTATTTCTACAGTGACTGGAGAGGAACTTACAAAGGTAGAGGGATAAAAAAACAGAAATATCCTTATGAAGGTATATTTGAAAGAGATGAAAATGAATTTAACAGATATGTATCACCAGACAGTAAATTTTATAACAGCTTGGGAAGAAGTAGTAATTTAAGATCAGCTTCTTCAAATTTAAGAGATGGTCTAAATTCTCAATATGGAATAGCAAGTACGCAACCAGTACCTGAGCCAATTGTTGATTTGGAATTAAGTGCAGGGATAAGACCGAAAGTGGTAAACAAAGCTGATTTAAATTTGGCACCCTAAAGCAGCTAACATACCTACTTTTGCCTACTGCAATATCATTTGCACCGATATCACCAAATACTCCAGCACCAGCAGATCCATTGTTACCTGATCCGCCAACATTTTGCAATAGTATTAGGGCAGATTGTAACTATGGCTGCGATAGTGGAAATACTGAGACAAAAATACTAAATCAAGATTTATAGGTCCTTCAGGACAGGTAGATGGAAGAAGTAAACAAAAAATCAGGATGTAATTTTTACATTATACATGGCCTGAAAGACCAGGAAACTTTGGGCTTCCTAGAGATAGAGCATCTCTGGCATTTAAAATGTGGAGAGAAGGAGCATCCTATACCTCAGCTGATCCTGACAAGATATATTTCAATTCATATAATTTTTTTCTTATAATGGAGGAGCAACAGAATTTCCTAATGCTGTACAAGATTCTGCCACATCAGGGAAAAATAACCAATATTTCTTTGTTGGAGTTTCAAGATTTATAGAAAGTGATAATACTGCATCTGGCACATTTGAAATAGCTTCTGGAAAAACTGTAAATCTTGGTGGAATATTCACACTTGGAATGGTCGCTACAGGAAAAATGGAACTGAATTAAAAAATTCAGGAACTATTACGGACGCTGAAGAAAAAAGATGAAAAATGGATACAGGATATGCCTAATACTGTTTCAATAAATGGACCTACAGAAGATTATACAATAACAAAAAGTGCGGATGGATATGTAGGGTACAAAGTTGGAATTGCGCAGGTTCAAGAGAATGATTATACACAGTTTGCTGCTGCTAATCAATCATTGACGAATACAGGAACTATAAATTTTTATGGTCCAAGATCTATAGGTATGTATGTATATTTGCCAAGTCATAATTCCAATGCTCTTATGACAAATACAGGTACAATAACTTTGAGTGGTAAGGAAAGCTATGGAATGAAGTTTGCAGCGGCGGCGGCAACATCCGGTACTTTAAGAGCGGCTATGATTAATGACACAAATGCAACAATAAATCTTCAAAAACACTTCGAGGTTCTGATAAGGCTGATCAATCAGCAGCATTGGCTTTAATGGCAGATGGCTCAGTAACTGGAGGGTAAGTTTAGGAACAGGAAAAGTAGAAAATAAAGGAACTATAAATCTTAAAGATGTTGAAAAATTCTCTGGGTGCATATGTAAATATAGCAAGTGACATAACAAATTCGGAAAAAAATTAATATAGATTCAACTATAGCAGATGGGACTCCTACATCGCAAGCATTCAATGTAGGAATGAGATCAGGAACAAATGACCAATGCCAATGTCATAAATACAGGAACAGGTACAATAACAATGGATGGTACATATGGAATAGGTATGATTGCAAAAGGTTCAAAACTTACAAATAAAGGGAAAATAACAAGTACAAACATATCTAAGTCAGTAGGTATATATGGAGATTCAGCGGTTGTTGAAAACAGTGGTTCAGTGAAAATTACAGGAACAGGAGATACTAATAATATTGGAATTTATTTGAAAAATTCAACAGGAACTATTGGAACTCCAGCAACAGGAGTTACACAGTCTGTAGAAGTATCAGGAGATAATTCCACAGGAGTTCTTTCGAGAGCATCTGGAGGAACTGGAAGTCTGGTTATGGCAGGAGATGTCAAGGTGTCAGGAAATGCAGTAGCAGGAATAGTGGCTGATGGAACACCTGTAACTTTAAATGGTACAGCGGGCAGTAACTGTAGATAATAATGGTTCGGCGGCAGGAGTTGTTGGAACAGGAACAAAGGGTTCTTATGGAATAGTAGTAAAAGGAACTAGTGGAAAATTTGAAGGAACTGGTACAACTGCCAATATAAAAGTTACAACAGATAAATCAGTAGGACTGTATTCAGAAAATGTGCTAAAAGTGAATACGGCAAATGTGACTGCAACAGACGGAGCGATTAACTTCTATGCAAAAGGAGGAAATATAGAAGTAACAAATGGTGGAACTACTGAAACAGGACAAAAATCACTGATGTTCTATACAAGTGACAATGGAACTATTAAACTTTCAGGTGGGACATTGAATGCAACTATAAAAGGCGGAACTGACCCAAGTAATAGAGGAACTGCATTCTATTATGAAGCGCCAGGAGCAACATATAGGAACATTTGATGATACAGCAATAACTAACTATGCAGCTACAACATTTGGAGGAACATTAGAAATCTTCGTTTAAATATGGAAGCAGGTTCAAGATTATTTGTTGCTTTCAAATGTAAGCATGAATCTATCTGATACAAATCCAACTGGAATATCAGCAGCTTTTAGGGTTTGGGAGGATTAACAGGAAGCAACTATAAAAACATTTATGTTATACTTGAGTGAACTGGTTGTAAAATCATTCTGTAGATTTGAACGATCCAAATAGTGCCTATAATCAGCTTGAAATAGCAAATTCTTCTATAAAAAATGCCGATACAATAACAGGAACAAATAACAGACAGGTGGCAATGGCACAGGAAAATGGAATGGATACCTCTGGAATTACAGGATATCAGGCTTCTAAAGTAACATTGACAAATACTGCAACAGGAACAATAACATTGTCAGGTGATGAATCAACAGGAATGTATGCAAAAAGAGGACTTATATATAATGACGGTACAATAAGTGTAGGTAAAAAAATCAACAGCAATTTATCTTGTAGATGATGGATTAGGTCCTGTAGGGAACACAGGGTGCTGGGGTAAGTAACAATGGAACTATAACATTAGGAGAAGATTCAACAGGAATTTACTATAAAAATGGAACTTCTACACTTTCAGGAGGATATCTAATGATGGAAAGATAGAGAGTTCTGCAAATAAAGTAATTGCAATGACATTTGATAGTGATGCAAATACAGGTAATAAAAATTTGAGAATGAAGCAAATGGAATAGTAAACCTTACAGGAGATAAATCAACTGCAATGTATGCAACAGGAAATGGAAGTTATACAGCAAAAATAGTGGAACAATAAATCTTTCAAGCTCCTCTGACATCAACAATCCAAATGTTGCAATGTTTACAGATAAAAGCACCAATAACACTTGAAAGTGATGGAACAATAAATGCAGGAGATAAAACAGTAGGATTATATGGATATTCTGCAAAATTAGGAGAAGTTCCGTAACAACTGTAGGACAAGGTTCAACAGGAATATACTCAAAAGGAGGAATGTAACACTTGATGCAGGTTCTAAATTAAATATAGGAACAAATGATGCTGTTGGAGTATATTATGTAGGTGATGGAGGAACAATAACAAGTAATGCAGGAAATATGACTATAGGAGATAGTTCATACGGATTTGTTATAAAAAATGCGGAAGTATAGGAAATAATCTGACAACAAGTGCTTCAACAAATGTAACTATGGGAAATGATACAGTATATGTTTATAATAATGGAGCGGGAAATATAGTAAATAATACTAATCTTGCATCTACAGGAAATGAAAATTATGGAGTATATTCAGCAGGAAATGTTACAAATAATGGAACAATAAACTTTGGAACAGGATTAGGAAATGTAGGGATATACAGTATAAGTGGAGGTACAGCAGTAAACAATGCTCCAATAACAATAGGAGATTCTGATCCAGGAAATAGCAAATTTGGAATAGGAATGGCAGCAGGATATGAAACAAGTGATACTGGAAATATAATAAATAATTCAGTAATTAATGTTAATGGAAAGAGCAGTATAGGGATGTATGCAACAGGAGCAACATCAACTATACACAATACATCTGGTGGGGTAATAAATCTGTCAGGAAATGGCTCTATGGGAATGTACCTTGATAATGGTGCAAAAGGTATAAATGATGGAATAATACAAACTGTAGGATCTCCTCAAGGAGCAGTTGGAGTAGTTGTAAGAAAAGGTTCTGTACTTACGAATAATGGAACAATAAATATAAATTCTTCTGGAGGATATGCAACATTTATAGTAAGCGGAGGAATAATAAGAAATCATGGAACTATAACAGTATCCGGTGGAGCAAAAAGAAGAATACAAGCCTGGAAATAAACCTACAGGAAAAAAGTTGCAGGAGTGGAAATACATGCACCAGCAGGAGCAGAGAAGGCGACTATAACATTACACGAGTACCAGTAACACCTGTAACAATAACAAACTCCATAGGACAAAGAGAACCGTTAACTTCTTCTATAGGAATGTATATAGATACACTAAGAGGAACTAATCCGATAGGTGGATTAAATACATTGGGAGGAACAGAAGCAGATTTAATTATAGGAGCTGAAGCGGCTGGAACTACTCGTAGTAAATATATAGAAGTAAGTGGAGATATAATAAAAACCCTTACAATGATGCTATTGCTGCTAATCCTCAAATAACAAAATGGAATATTTATTCAGGTTCAGCTACATGGATAGCAACCGCGACAATGGATGCAAACACAGGAACAATAAAAAAATGTTTATTTGGCTAAGAAACCTTATACAGCATTCTCAGGAAACGAAGCAACACCTGTGGAAACCAAAAGATACATACAATTTTACAGATGGACTTGAACAAAGATATGGTAGTTGAAGAAGTTGGAACAAGAGAAAAACAGTTATTTGATAAATTGAGCAGTATAGGAAGCAATGAAGAGATCATGGTATTCCAGGCAATAGATGAAATGATGGGACACCAGTATGCAAATGTACAGCAGAGAACATATGGAACAGGAAGACTGATAGATAAAGAAATTACACATTTTGTCTAAAAGAGTGGGATACTAAGTCAAAACAGTCCAACAAGATAAAAAGCCTTTGGAATGAGGGATGAGTATAAGACTGACACTGCAGGAATAATAGACTATACAAGTAATGCATACGGATTTGCATATTTACATGAAGATGAAACAGTTAAACTTGGAAACAGCTCAGGATGGTATGCAGGAGCGGTACATAACAGATTCAAGTTCAAGGACATAGGAAAATCAAAAGAAAACCAGACAATGTTAAAACTTGGAATCTTCAAGACAATGTCACCGGCTGCAGATCATAACGGATCATTGAGATGGACAATATCAGGAGAAGGATATGTATCAAGAAATGATATGCACAGAAAGTATCTTGTAGTTGATGAAATCTTCAATGCGAAGTCAGACTATACAACATATGGAGTAGCGGTTAAGAACGAACTTGGATACAATATAAGAACAAGTGAAAGAACAAGCATAAGACCATACGGAAGCTTTAAAAACTTGAATATGGAAGATTTACTACAATCAAGGAAAAAGTCAGGAGAAATGAGACTGGAAATAGAAGGAAATGACTATTACTCAATAAAACCTGAAGTAGGAATAGAATTTAAGTATAGACAGCCAATGGCAGTTAAGACGACATTTGTAACGACATTAGGGACTTGGTTATGAAAATGAGCTAGGAAAAGTTGGAAATGTAAAAATAAAGGAAGAGTATCATATACAAATGCAGACTGGTTTAACATAAGGAGGAGAAGGACGACAGAAAAGGAAACTTTAAAAGCAGACTTAAATATCGGAATAGAGAACCAGAGATTCGGAGTAACATTAAATGGAGGATATGATACAAAAGGTAAGAACGTAAGAGGTGGAGTAGGATTCAGAATTATATACTAATCTGAAAAATCTGATTACATTTAGATGGAAGAAGGAATTTGCCTTATTTTAAGGCAAGCTCCTTTTTCTATTAATTTTTCTTCATAATTTGAAAAAGTAAAAAGTATGATATACTACTTTGGATGAAACAAGTGAGGAAGGAAAACTGTTTAGCTTCCTAAACAGTAAGATAAAAATGATCAGTGCAAGAAATAAAATGAAGGGTGAAGTAATAAATGTAAATAAGGGAGCTGTAAAATGGTATTGTAAAAGTTAAGTTCAGAAGCAACACAGTTTCAGCTACAATTTCGTTGGAAGCAATAAATGAACTTGGAATAACAGAAGGAAAAACAAGTAACTGCAATAGCAAAGGCTACTGATGTCATGGTAGGGTGTCGGAGAAATAAAAGGAATTAGCGCCCGTAACATATTTAAAGGTGAAGTTGTTAAAATAAATGAAGGTGCAGTAAACTCAATAGTAAATATAAAAAAGTGGAAGATACATTATTTTCAGCAACTATTTCAAAGGAAGCTGCAGAAGAGTTAAAACTGTCAGAAGGAAAAAGAAGCTTTCAGTCATTATAAAGGCAACCTCTGTAATGATAATGGCTTAATGAAATTAATTAAAAAGTGATGTAAATTAGACTGGACTTTCTCAGTCTTTTTATATAATAATATACAGAAAGAAAAAGCGGCAGTTAAATAGAAATATTGTTTTTAAAATCAGATTTAAAAATTAGAAATGTTTTATTTAAGTTTCGGAACAGCAAACTATGAAATTGTCTGATTTTGAAGAAACTTAAACATATCTGCATGATGATGCCGCAGATTGGAGATGAATATAGTCGCACGGCAGGAAATTATGAAAAAGTTAGAGGCGGCAATAAAGGCAGGGGAGCAAATGAAGTATATTTTTGGTCTTAAAGGTTTTGGAGCAAGAAGAAATAACCAGAACCTTAATATAAAGGAAATACTTGATGGAATAGATTATGCACATTTAAGAGGAGTAAAAACACTGCTGACTCTAAATACAATAATGAAGGATGTAGAAATTGATTCGGCATATTACAATATAAGCAGAATATATGAACACGGAATAGATGCTGTAATAGTACAGGATTTAGGTTTTGTAAAATTTCTAAAGGAAAATTTTTCCTGAACTGACAATACACGGAAGTACACAGATGACGGTGGCAAATCATGTGGGAAAGCGAATAAACTGAAGGAATTAGGACTTAGCAGGGTGGTACTTGCAAGAGAGCTGTCATTTGAAGAAATAAAGAGCATAAGGGAAAAACAGATATAGAACTTGAAATATTTGTTTCAGGATCACTATGTATTGCCTACTCTGGAAACTGTTATATAAGCAGTTTTATAGGAGGAAGAAGTGAAATCGAGGGTCTTTGTGCATATTCCTGCAGGAAAAAGTTTCAGGATGAGGGAAGGAAATAAGGCATATTTCCTAAGTCCAAACGATCAGCTGCTGCAGACAGAGGAAATTAATAAACTGAAAGAAATAGGAATTAATGCAATAAAAGTTGAAGGAAGAAAAAGTCGAACGAGTATGTTTATGAAACAGTAGCTATTATGACAATAGTACTAAAGGGAAAACCTAGACCGACTGAAAGTTACAAATTATTTAACAGGGGATACTCAAAAAGGATATTTTTATCTGGACAATAAACTTATGAATTTTTAAATATTCATCAAATTTTTGGATATTTTTCTAGGTGCGAGAATTGAAAAACAGTAATAACTTTAAAAATAGATGATGAGATTATTTTAGGAGATGGAGTTCAGTTTGTAGATGAGGATTTTGAAAAAAATTTCAGGAGAGTATGTAAAGCAAAAATAACAGTAAAAGGAAAAGTTCAGAAAGCTGAAAAATGATATTATTTCGATAGGAAAACTGCCTGAAAATACAAAATATATATAAAAAATTACTCTAAGGAAATAAATGACAGAATAATTCACAATATAAAAGTTTCTAAAAGATTTTCAGCTGTTGAAGCAGAACTATATGCAGAAAAAGGAAAAGAGATGATATTGAAATTTTTCTGTAAATAATCTGAAGGGGAAAAATAATAGCCATAAAAAGGGAAATATAATAACAGAAGATGCAAAAAGAAATTACGACGGCGCAGATTGCTGAAAAACTGGGAGAATTAGGAGAAACTACATTTGAACTGGGAAATGTAAAAATAGATTATGACGGAACTTCCTTTATTCCTTTCAGTGAATTGAAAAATCTGAAAAGAGAATGCATAAAACAGCTTGAGAAAAAACTTCTGGAATCATATAAGAGAACAGGAAGTCCGAAAAAGGCATATTCATTTAACAATGGAGAAATAGAAAAAGAGCCTGTATTTTCAGCACTTGTTTCCAAAATGATAAGCAGGAAAAGGCTTGCCGTGAAGCAGGGATAACTAAAATTTATCATAAGCAGTATGATGTGGCGAAGGAAAAATCTTGAAAAACTGATAAAATAAAGTTAAATCACCAATCTTGCATCGAATCTCTATCAGGTTGTAATAGGGGATGGGATTAAAAAGGTCAGTCGCTTGACTGGAATCTGAATGTATACAATAATCATACATTAGATTTATTTTCAGAATTTGATAATCTTGAAACAGTGTTTCTGTCGCCTGAACTGAATTATAAAGCAGCTTAAGAATATAAAGTCTGACAAGATAAAAAGGAATGGTAATATACGGATACTTAAAAGGAATGTACATTGAACATAAAATATTTGATAAAAGATTATAAGGAATTGAAGGGTGATCATTATGACAGATATAAAAATACTGAAAAATGATCTGGACAATATTGAACTTTATCTGGATAAAGCCTATGAACCTGATTCCAAAATTAGATTTGATTAAAGGAATTTAATTTTGATGAGCTGAGAATGGATTTTACATTTGAAACGCCTGAAGAAGTTAAAAATTATAGGAAGTCTGAAAAACAAAAAGGAAACTATAATCCTTATTCATTTGAAAGAGGAGTATTCTAATATATGAAAAGAGGTTATCTGAATTGGAGACTATAAAAAAATAAGGGCTATGTAGAAAAATTATATGTATTGCTTGGGGCATCCATTTTTATACATTATGTTTTATTAGTATTGATATGCCTTTTTAATCCTGATTGAGATTTTTGTATCCGGAGAATATAAGAAAATTTTTGAAAAACAGGTCTTTAATGATTGTGGGAACAGTTTTAGGATTTTTCAATAATAATGTCATTGTTTTATAGAAATTATTACGGACTGATAGCAGTTCCAATTTTGCTTTTGTCTTATGGTTGGAAGGTATTATACTCTCATAATAGATGATAATTTTAAGAAAAATAATCTGGAACTTATTGCAAAGTTTTTCGGCAGTGGGATTTTTATAAGCATAATAGAATATTTCTTAACGGGAAACAGGGCAGGATACTTTGCTTATCTCAATCCTAACTATCTTGGAAGTATAATGATGCTAGCGGCAATAATAAATCTGTATTTCTTTTTGAAAAATCAAAGATAAATTTTATTATATTTATTTTAAATGTAATAACGATACTGATGTCAGGGTCAAGAACTGCTTTGGCTGCAGTGGTAGCAGGAATACTTGTATTATTTTTATTTTTATCTGGAAAAGAAATATTTTATTGGGTACATTTGTCTGTTTATAGGATATATTATAGGAGTTTATTTTGGAAGAGTTCCATTTTTAAGACTTGACAGTCTGGCAGAATATTTTAAGTTAAGAAAAAGATATAATAAAAAAATAGCTTTAGGAATTTTACAAATATACTGTATGGACATGGAAATTTTTATTACTATAAATACACTAACTATGTATATCCCCATTCTCATAATGTTCTTATGGAATCTCTCCTGAGTTATGGCTTGGTAGGGACTGTTGCATTGGCAGGAGTATTTTTAAAGTATTTATATGAAGTAATAAAGGGAATAAAAGAAATACCTTGAAAAATAGCTTTACTGCATGGGAATTATAGTGCATAATTCAGCTGATTTTTACTATTTTCTGGATACAGACAGTTCTACTTTTTATAATAGCTTTTTCCTATAATGAGGATGGAAAAAAATAGTAAATTAATAGACATTTGGAAATGAAAAAATAATAGATTTTAAGAAACAAGATAATAAAAAAACACAGTACTGTCACATATTCAGACTGTGTTTTTTCTAATCATTCATATTTTGTCTCAAAATGTTATAATTAATAAACTTTCTTAGTCTATAAATAATAAATTTACAACTTTTTCAAGATAAGGTATTTTTAAATTCTTTTCCATAAGAGCAGATATTGCTGCAATTATTTGAAAAAAATTGACAATATAGCCGTAAAAATTAAGAATATAAAAAGTCCCCAGTACGATTACAATGTTTAATGCAAGCGCAACTACAGTAATTACACTAAGCGCCAGAGTCTGTTTTGCATAATTTCTTACAAAAATCGTTTTCATTTTCTAAAATTAATGCAACTATTGGCACTATCAGATTTATTCCTGGCAGGAAATAAGCCAGATTAATTAGAAATGCAACTGCATTAGCTCTTAAACCTGCGATAGATCTTTGTTCTTTTAATATTTGAGTTCATATGTTATAACCTCCAAATTTTATATGATTTACTTTCTGAATTTTATCACAAAAAAATAAAAATCAAATTGAAATAAATAGATAAAGAGAGTATACTGTTATTATAAAAATAAAAACGATAAAAAGGAGAAATATGATATATTTTTATCGGTGGATTACAGAACAGGGAGTTTAAATACTTTGATACGATAAAAATAAGAGATGAGAATTCTGGAATTGCAGAGAATTTTTGATGCAGATATAAAAGGAAGAAAAAAATTTCTGGAAAAGATAAGTTTTAATTCAATATTTTTCATCTGAAGAGCTTGTTGTATTAAAAAGGTCGGAAAAAGCTGAAAGATTTGGAAAAATACTCGATTATATAACCGCACTTGATTTAAATAAAAAAAGAAATAGTAATTGATTATGCAAGGGAAGATGGAAAGATACCTAGCTAAATTAAATAAAAACTGGAAACATTAAAAGATGGAAGTTTTTCTCTTTTTAAAGGAAGATGACAAGGATATAAAAAATATATCCAGGCAGAACTGGGAATATCATCAGAATGAAGCGAATATGCTATTAGAAATGATAGGGAAAAACCCTTTTAAGGTGAAAAATGAAGTTGAGAAAAATAAAGATTTACCTGAATGGAGAGAAATTTGAAATCAGTAAAATGAAAAATGTAGTGTCAATTCAGAAAGAATATAAAAATATATGAAATGACAGAAAATATATTTATGGGTAAAGCTCAGGAAGTTATTGATTATCTTGAAACAACGAAGGAATATATGGGAATACTTTATCAGCTTTATAATGAACTTGAAATAATGTATAAACTTAGCAGCCTGAAGGCATCGGGAAGAAATATTTCAGGACAGTATAATACGTTTAAAGGACAGTTTGAAGAGATAAAGGAAGTTTTTAAATCAAATGGAAGAATTCCTAATTATTATTCTGTATTTAAAAAATAGAAAAAAATTAAAAATTACTCAACAGAAATTTAAAAAAAGCTTGTTTTTCGGTGCTGGGAAATTGAAAAGGATATAAAGACAGGAAAAATTGGAATGGACACAGGTGTAGAAATGCTGATAATGGAGATAGTAAACTGTCTTGGTAAAAATAAAAATTAAGATAGAATCAGAAAGAGGGAGGAGGATTGAAATTTCAGGAATTATTGAGTTCAGAAATGTAAGTTATTCAAAAAAATAATAATCTGATACTGGAAAACATATCTTTTTCCCTGAAAAAATAAATATAACGTTATTACCGGAAAAATGGTAGTGGAAAATCAACAATTTTAAAAACTGATTGTAGGGCTGGAAAAATAGATGATGGAGAAATTTTTCATAGATAATGAGAAGCTTCTTTATGAAAGGGACAAGCTATATAAAAATTAGAAAGAAGACAGGAATCGTTTTTCAGGAATCAAATAAACATATAATTGGAGAAACAGTCGCTGAGAGTTTAATTTTTGGGATGGAAAAATAACAGAATTCCTTTGGAAAAAATGAAGAAAAAAATATGTCAAAATATATAAAACTATTCCAGCTTGAAGATATAATAAATAAAAAAATAGTAAACCTTTCAGGAGGAGAAAACAGAAAGTAGCCCTTGCAGGAGCAGTTATAACAGAGCCTGATATAATATTACTTGATGAAATAACAGAGATGTGGGATAAGATAACAAAAAGATAAGATGAACGGAATTATAGAAAATTTTTAAGAAATGGGAAGACAGTAGTTTCAGTAACTCATAATTCAGAAGAAATAAGAAAAAGTGATAATGTTGTTTTCATAACAGAGGATAATAACTGGAAAAATTTGATGAAATAAGTCAGATGATACAAAAAGATGAAAATGAAGAAATAAGTCATAAAATGATTTCTGAATATTATGCTGACTTGAAAGAAACATCTATAAAAGAAGAAAAATATAAAAATAAAAATAGAAAAATGTAGTTATTATTACGAAAAAGAAAGAAATGTAATAGATAACTTTTCAGTTAATATCCCAAAAAAGACAGTATAATTGCAATTACAGGAAATCAGGGGCTGGAAAGACAACATTAATAGAGATAATGTCAGGGCTAATATTTTTAGGAGAAAATTTTTCAGAGAAATTGAATATAGATTCAGGGTGAAAATACAGAAAATGAAAAATTACTTCTATATAAAAATATTTCTGAAAAAGATTTAAGTGAAATAAGAAAAAGAATGAGAATAGTCTTTTCAGAACACAGGAGAACAATCAGGAACGGTTCAGGAAGAACTGGAATACAATATAATGAAGAAGTACAAAAATAAAAACAGGAAATCAGAGGAGTTAAGTAATAGAATAAATGAAATAGCAGAAATATTTGAATATGATGAAAGAAATTTCTTATGAAAGTCTCCCTTGTACTTTCAGGAGGAGAAGAAAAATGTTGGGACTAGCTCTTTGCAGTATGTCTTGAGCCTGAAATACTTTTTATTGGATGAACCTACAGGAGCACTTGATTACAATATGGCGATAAAATTTATGAAAATAGTGGAAAAATGAAAAAGAGGGAACAACTGTACTTCTCGTAACACATGATGAAAATATAGTAAAACAGTATTCAGACTATATTTTAAAATTATAGACTGTAAAGTTAATGGCTAAAAGAAATTTTTATATAAACATTTTGAAAATAATAAATACAAAAATGGAGAGGGAAAATGGGAAATATATCATTTACACAGGAATTTATAATTATTCAGATTCCTTATTACATAAACTGGATCCAAGAAGCATGATAGGAACTCTATTATTGATAATTTCTGTATTATCAGGTTCCTTTTTCTCATTCGATGTTTCATTTAGAGGATATTTTTAATTTCTATATTCCTTTTTGTTGAAATAGCTATTTCAAAAATAAGTTTTATAGGAATTATAAGAAAAAATAAGGATATATTTAAGCATGGGAATTATCCTGATGTTTTAATGTTTTTCATAAAAAACGGATTACTTTTTATTAGATTTAAAAATTCTGAAAAATTTACTGACACTCCTGTTCTGATTTCACTGAATGTAATGTGTCAAATATTTCTTCTTACAGTAATAGTCGAAATTTTTCACATCAACAACAAGTGTAAATGAAATAATGAAAGGATTTAACTATCTTACAGGAAAAAAGGAAAAATACAGAAAATGAGTTTAATTTTATACTTTTTCTATTTTATTTTTGTCTATTGTACATGAAGAATTGAAAAAGATAATAAAAAATTCAGAAAAGTAGGGGAAATTTTTCAAAAATATCAGTAAGAAATTTTTAAGGAATTTTTCTTATTGTAATCCCACTGTTTAGGCTTACTATAGAAAAAAGTGAATAGGACTGCAGAAATAATGATAGTAAAAATTTTTATTATAAATGAAGAAATAATTGAGTATAACAAATTAAAAATGGAGTGTGAAAGATACTATTTATATAGGTGATGTGATTTTTTGGTTATATTTTATATTTTCCTGTTTTATTTTTAAATTTTTGTGGTATAATTTTAATAATGGAAAAATTCAAAAATAGAATTTATTACATTGTTTTTAAAGGAGAGAGAATTATGAACTTGATAAGTGGAATTGGTAAAATCAGGCTCAATGGAAAGAAGGGATTGACAAAAAATAAAGAAATTGTCACTATACCTGAGCCTGAGATGATTTACATACCTCTGATCATAGGAGCTTCAACTGCATTTGATGTTCATGTGCAGGGAAGGAGATCATGTCTGTAAAGGAACAAAGCTTGCAACAAGAACAGATATGTATGTACCCATTTACAGTCCTGTTTCAGGAACAGTAAAGGGAATAGAAAAAGAGAATGCATATATCGGGTAAGCTACAAAAACCATCTTATAATTGAAAATGATTTTTAAAGATGATGAAGTTGTACCATTTTTCTTATGAAAATCCAGATGAACTTTCGACAGAAGAACTGGTTGCTGCAATAAAGGAAATTGGAGTACTTGGATTAGGAGGTTTCAGGATTTCCTACATATATCAAATATGAAAATGCAAAAGACATAGACACTGTACTTATAAATGCAGTTGAATGTGAACCTTATCTTACTTCAGATTACAAAAATAATGGAAAAAACATGCAAAAAGAACTTATAGACGGTACCCATTTCTTAATGAAGGCAGGTCATGCTAAAAAGGAGTAATTGCAATAAAAAGTTGTAAATGATAAACTTGTAAAAGAAACTTCAGGAGGCGACTGAAGGATATCAGAATATAGAAGTAGTTACAGTACCTGATGCTTATCCGATGGGATGGGAAAGAGTACTCATAAGGAACTTTTTAAGAAAGAATATGAAAAAATTTCCAGGAGAAATTGGAATAATAGTTAATAATGCTACAACAGCAATTTATCTTTCTGAAGCATTGAGGGATAAAAAGCCTATAACTCACAGAATAGTTACAATATCAGGGGAAGGGAGTGAAAAATCCTGAAAATGTGTATGTTCCAATAGGAACATCTGTAGATTATATAATAGAAAAAAATAGGTGGATATACAGATAATGTAAATGAAATGTTTGTATTAGGTGGAGGGCCTATGATGGGTGAAGTCCATTGCAAATGATACTTTTGTAGTAACCACTTATAGTAACTCAATAACTGTGCTGCCTAAAAGTAGTTGAAGAGGAACTTCCTTGTCTAAGATGTGGACTTTGTATTGAGCATTGCCCTGCAAAAAAATACAGCCTGTACAGATTATGAACCTTGAAAAACAGAAAAATACAGATGGTGTAATAGAAGCCTGTGCTGACAGATGTATCACATGTGGATTGTGTACATATATCTGTCCTTCTAAAATAGAAGTTACTGACTGGGTCGGAAAAGCTAAAACAAGAGTAAGTAATGCACGAAAGGCGGGGAAAATAAGTATGAAAATAATTTTTAAAAGAACAACACCTACGTATAGAAATCAGCTGACCACTCAGCAGGTAATGATATATCTGACAGCAACACTGGTAGTAGTAAGTTTATTTTCTGTCGGTTATTATTTTTACTTTGGGAGCAGATTACGGTATCAAGGCTTTTATTAATGATAATAGCTTCAGTAGTTGCGGCTTATTTATGTGAAGCCGGATATTTCTATCTGCTTAAGGAAAAAGATATAAAAAAGGCGGTTAATAATTCTTTTCCATATGTGACGGCAATATTATTTGCATTAATACTGCCAATAGGAACACCATATTATGTTGTAATTTTTCAGTAGTATTTTTCTCAATACTGATAGGAAAACTAATTTTTGGGAGGATTTGGACAGAATATATTTAACCCTGCATTGATAGGAAGGGTATTTGTAATGATGTCCTACGGAAATAAACTTACAGCAGTACTTCCTGGAAAGGCTGTAGACGGTGTAGCTTCTGCCACTCCTACAACTATTATGTCAATGGGAAACTGGATGGGAGAATCAAATATATCTCTGGCAAACTTATATTTAGGATTTTATAAAGGGATCAATTGGAGAAACTTTTGCAGTTATAATCATTATTGCAGGAGTATTTTTGGCTATAAAGAAAGTTCTTGACTGGAGACTTCCTGTATTTTATATAGGAACATCTTTTCTAATAGCATTTATTGCAGGAATGACACACGGTCTGTCTCCATTGCACTTTGCACTTGTTCATATAGGAATTGGAGGGCTCGTGTTTGGAGGAATATTCATGCTTACAGATCCAGTAACTTCACCAGTGGATCCTTTTGGAAAAAAATATTATTTGCAATAGGAGCAGCATTCTTTACAATGCTTTTTAAGATTCAGATCAAATATGCCAGAAGGAGTTTTATATTCTATATTGATAATGAATATGCTTACTCCGATGATTGATAAATACACTATAATACCTACGAATAAAAACGAAAGCAGAAAGCTTATAATAGTTATAGCTGCAATGCTTATATGTTCTTTACTCATAGCATTAGTATGGAAGGGGGCGTAAACTATGAAAAAAATCATTGTATTTAAGTTTCTTTCTTGCAGTAATAAAGTATTATTTCGGCTTTTTATTTTTATCAATGACAAATTCACTGACTTCAGAAACAATAAAAATGCCAACATTGCAAAACAGAATAAAAACTGCAAGCAATGTTCAATGATAAGACAAAAATTTACAGAAGAGAAAATTTCTCAGGAAAAATCCAGCAATAGAAAAAGGTTTTTAAAGCGGAAGAAGATGGAAAAAGTAACAGGATATGTATATAATGTAGTTACAAAAGGTTATGGAGGAAAGATAAAGTTTCTTGTAGCTATAAGTAGTGATGGAAAGTATATAGCTTTTGATTCACTTGAACATAATGAAACTCCGGGATTTGGAACTAAGATGGATGAGCCTAAATTTAAGGGACAGTTTAAGGATAAACCTGTTACAGATGAAGTTGATGGAATCAGTGGTGCCACAATAACAACAAAGGGTCTGAAAAAAGGATTTGATGCGGCAGTGGAAGATTTTGAGAAAAATTATAAGAAATAGGAGGAGAAATGAAAAAGTCAAATATAATTAAATCAGGAATATTAAACGAAAAATCCTGTTTTCGTAATGTTCTTAGGTACATGTCCAACACTGGCTACAACAAATTCCCTCACAAACGCTGTAGGAATGTCAGTTGCATTTGCAGTTGTACTTATGATGACAAATACAATAATTGCAGCAATAAGAAAAATAGTTCCGGATCAGATAAGAATACCGGTATATATAGTAGTAATAGCAACAGCGGTAAAACTTTGTGAAATGCTTCTTAATGCATATGCACTTCCAGTATATGAGTCATTAGGAGTATTCCTTGCACTGATAGTTGTAAACTGTATAGATTTTAGGGAGGGCAGAAGCATTTGCAAGTAAAAATACAGTAATTGATTCATTAATGGATGCAATCGGAGTAAGCATAGGATTTGGACTGAGTCTAATATTAATGGCATCATTCAGAGAAATTCTCGGAACAGGAGGATTAAAAGCTGAAAAGTCTTTTGACAGTGAAAAAGTGATATTTGACATTCCTATATTTAGAGATTATGCAGCTTCATTCTTTACTTCAGGAGCCGGAGCATTCTTAAGCTTTTGGAATATTGGCTGGATTATTTAACATATATAAGAGCAATCAGGAAAAAGGCCAAGGAGAAAAGCAAGAACGAAGCAAAGAAAAAGCAGCAGAGAAAGCAGCTGCTAAGGAAGGTAAGGTGGCATAGATGGAACTGGTAACGTTATTTATATCAGCGGTTTTGATAAACAATATAATTTTAACAAAATATCTTGGTGTATGTCCTTTTCTGGGAGTGTCTAAAAGCGTAAAAATCTTCTTTTGGTATGGGACTTGCCGTAATATTTTGTAATTTTTCATCGTCAATAATAACTTATGGGCTATACTATACAGTTTTAGTTCCTTATAAAATGGAATATCTTGATTTGATAACATTCATACTTGTTATAGCTTCACTTGTACAGTTTGTAGAAATGGTCATTAAAAAGTTTTCTCCTGCACTGTACAAAGCACTGGGAGTTTATCTTCCATTAATCACTACTAACTGTGCAGTATTAGGGAACAGCTCTTTTAAATATAAGAGAAGGTTATAATTTTACACAGATGTTAGTTAACTCAATTGCAGTTCCTGTAGGATTTATGCTTGTAATGTTAATATTTGCGACAATAAGGGAAAGACTTGAGTTATCAAATACACCTGAACATTTTAAAGGAAATGCTATCTCATTAATAGTTTCAGCATTAATGGCAATGATTATGCTTGGATTTGCAGGGGTGGTATAAAATGAAAACAGCTTTTAGCACCAATATTATGGGTATTGTTTTTAGTAGCAATATTCATTATAACTTATATTTTGAATAAAAACACCTAAACCAAAAGGTTGTGAAGATATTATTAAAAAAATGCAGGGTGCAGAGGATGTAAAATGCTTTCCTGTGGACATCATCCTGCTGCTAGAAAGGAGAAAAGAATAATGCAGATATCAGCTTTAGTAGCACTAGGTCTAATAGGAGCAATTTTAGGACTTTTATTAGGAATAGCAGATAAATATTTACAGGTAAAAGTAGATGAAAGATTGACAAAAGGTAAATGAAATGCTACCTAATTTTAACTGTGGTGCATGTGGTTATCCAGGTTGCAGCGGGTTTGCAGAAGGTGTACTAAAATGGAGAAATTAAATCCTTTGAAACAGTGTAAACCAATGAAACCTGACGCAAGAGAAAAAAATAAAAGGAATATTTGGAAACTACACCAGGAGCAGATGGATCAACTATCAAGGTGGAAAGCATAAGTACGGAGATAAAATGGATTTTTAATAAAAAGAATTAACAAAAAGTAATATTCAGAAAAAAATGTGGGAAAAATGGGACTAATATTTTTAATATCAGTCCTAATTTTCTCATGTTCTAATAATAAAGAAAAATATATACTGAAACAGTAGATGGGCTATTTGATACAGTGCATGTAATATCAGGATATGACAAAAGTGAAAAAGAATTTAAGGAAAAAGTAAATTTCTATCAGCAGAGAATGGAGAAACTTCATAAAGCTTTACACTTCTTATGAAGACTTTGAGGGAATAAACAATATAAGGACAATTAATGAAAATGCCGGAATAAAACCTGTAAAGGTGAGACAGAAATATAATAAATTTATTAAAGGACACACTGGAAAGAAACAGGGAAATAAGTGATAAAGTCAATATAGCGGCAGGAAATGTCATTGATTTATGGGATAAAGGCAAAAACGGAAGGAAAAACTTCCGGAACAGTCAGAACTGAAAAATGCAAAAAAATGTGCAAGACCTGAAAACATTGTAATAGACGAGCAGAATTCAACAGTATATCTTAAGGAAAAAAATGTACTAAAACTGAATGTTGGAGCAGTTGCAAAAAGGATATGCAGTGGAACTGGTTACAGAAAAATGGAAAAAGTCAGGAATGACATCATTTATAATATCTGCAGGAGAAATGTAAAAGTCGTCGGAAAAAGAAAAATTTCAAAGAAGGAAAATGAAAATAACAGATTTGAAAAAGCTGTAAGAATCAGTTCTGTGTTGGAATATCTTTACCGTTATATAATGAAAAATATTGACAAAAACAATCCTTATAATAATAAAAATGATTATCTTGCGAAAGTTTCCGTAGAAAATACTTCAATAGTAACAACAGGAAATTATCAGAGATATTTTGTAATGGATAGTAAAGTTTATGGACATGTAATTAATCTTGAAACTTTGAAGCCTGAAGACAGCTTTGCCTCAGTCAGTGTAATAACAGAAGATTCAGGACTTGCAGATTTTTATGTCTACAACATTGTTTTTACTTTCTTATGAAGAAGGAAAAGCGCTTATAGAAAAATAGGAAAAAGAAAAGATAAATGTCATATGGGCTATGAAAAAAACGGAGATGTAGTATCTTCTGAAGGACTTATAAGTGGAAAAAATTATGTCAAAATACAATTTTAAATAAAACTTTTTAAGAATACAGGAGACTATTAAACAAATTTGATGTATTGTATATATTATTTATAGTTTTTATCATTTTTCTAATTTTCTTTGGCATGTAAAAACAGGAAACAGGAGCAATTGTAAGAGTATAATAATGTAGAAATAATGGCAATAGAACTGAATAAAAATCAGATAGTGACACTGGAAAAAGACAGTATCCGCTATTACTTGATGATATGATAATAGAAGTCAGGGATAAAAATAGCAGTAATAAAGGAAAAATCCCCTTATAATTACTGTTCAATGGCGGGTTTTACAAATGAAAGTACAAGACCTATAATATGTCAGCCTAATAAAGTTGTAATATTGATAGAAGATATAGAAAATATCAATAAAAAAAGACATTGATGCGGAGGTTCATTAATTTGAAAAATAATGGATAAAAAGAAAATTACGATAAAAATGCTGAAAAAAATAATAGGGTGAGAAAAACAGATGGAGTGGAATCTGATAGGGAGTTGAGAAAAATCACTTTTTAATATCGGTATTTCTTAGTTTAAGTATAATATTACAGATAGCAGAGAGTTTTTATATTTATTCCCCTATTTTTACCGGGAATAAAATTGGGATTGGCAAATATAGTAACAATAATAGTTCTTTATGTGTATGGAATAAAAGAAGCAGCCAAAAATAGGAGTAATGAGGATATTTCTTGCCGAATACTGAGAAATGGTCTTGGAATAAATTTTCTATTTTCATTAACTGGAATATTATTCTCACTAACTGTCTCAAGTTTTTAAAAAAGAACTGGAAAATTTTTCTATAATGGGAGTAAGCATTGCAGGAGCAAATTTTTCATATGATAGGTCAGATAGTAGTGGCTTCAGCTGTTTATAGAACAAATTTACTTTATGTGAGTTACTTACCGTATATGTTATTAATATCATTGTTTACAGGAATGTTGACAGGTTATTTTGCCGAAAAAAATAATGGAAAGAGTTGATTTTAAAAGTTTTTTTAACAGTAGAAAAATGAAAAAGACTTGATTTTTTTATTTAAAAATGATAATATATTTTTGGTAATTTTTGCGTCTAATATTATATAGAGCAATATTCATAAATATAAATATAATGTTTGAAAGGAGGATAACATGGCACACTCAAAAATCATCTAAAAAGAGTATTTATTGGAGAAAGAAATGCTGCTAGAAATAAGTCAATAAAAAGCAGAGTTAAAAACATTCGTGAAAAAAGTTCTTTCTGCTGTTGAAGCTAAAAAAATGTCGACGAAGCTAAAAGCAGCATTGCAAGTTGCATATAAAAAGAATTAGATAAGGCAGTAACTAAAGGTGTTCTTAAGAAAAAAATACTGCTTCAAGAAAAATCAAGACTTACACTAAAAGTTAATGCATTGGCAAACTAATTTTTATTAATGATTAATTTTAATTTTTAAAATTGTAAAATATTGAAAAACCGGTTTAAAAAGAAAATTTTTATCGGTGTTAGAATTATTTTTGAACTCAATTTTAACTAAAATTAAAAACATTCAAAAGGAGAAAAACGAAAAAGAAAGCATTGCCTTAGAAATAACTTTTCTTAGGGTTTGAGTTTTTGACATATACTTAATTTGTGGTATAATTATATTGTGAACACAAAATAAAATAATTTAATTTAATTATAAGGATAATTAAATATGAATAAATTTATATATAAATTTATTCTCTAGCATCGAGTGAGTAAAATAGTAACAGAAAAACTTAGTCCAGCAAGTGCAAAAAGAAAATATATACTTAGGGATAGCAGTTGTATTCTTAATTTTAATTTCATTTATGTTAATTAAAAATCAGAAAGCCAAGAATAACGGAACAAAAATAGAATCAGGTCAGATAAGCTCTTATACAGAATTTTTCAACTATTGAAGCTGGAATTTATTCTGATCTGATAAATTTTTACAAGTGAAATAAAAATGAAAAGGAAATGAAGAAAAACTCCCAACAGTAAAAGCAGCTGGAAGATGAACTTATCATCCCCTTTTACAAAAGATATTACATGGGAGGAAAGAGGTAGTATGACATGGGAAAAGAATCGACAGGAAAAAACTGACATATTATGGGGGTTATGTGAAAATGTCATGACCAGTGGAAACTTTATTGTAATAGTAGATAATAAAAACAGGAAAATATAAAAAATATTATTTATAAAAACTCATTTACATAAGGATGAGGTGGAATTTGCCATTGATGAGAATTTTTCCTGGCTGGCAGGAAATAGTACCATATACTGGTGAAACTGAAAGACAGAAATTTGAAGGGAAAGGTGATACTGAATGAAAATTTTATTAATAGTTTCAATGATATTAATAAATATGTTTTCTTATGCAAAATTGAGAGTTGGAGTAACATTACAGCCTTACTACAGTTTTGTATCAAATATTGTTGGAGATAAGATGGAAGTCGTGCCTGCAATAGAGGAGATATCTATGATGTCCATAATTATAAAGCAAGGCCTGAAGATATATATGGCTACGTTAAATATTCTTGTTGTAAAATGGGAATAGGACATGATGGATTTATATATGGAATAGTAAGTTCTGCAAGAATGGGTGGAAAAATAAAAATAATAAATGCAAATAAAGGTGTTTCCTTAATGCCTGTTTCAGGAATGAGGACAAAAACGAGAGTAATGAATCCGCATTCATTTATATCGATAACTTCTTCAATTCAGCAGATATATACGATAGCAAGAGAGCTAGGACAGATAGACCCTGCAAACAAAAGCTTATTATAACAAAAATGCACAGGCATATGCCTCAAAAATTGAGAAATATGAAGCAGCTGCCATAACAAAAGTAAATCACCTGAAAAAAATCTGAATATGAGAGTAGCGACTTCACATGCAGGTTATGACTATCTTCTGTCTGAATTTGGACTGAGGGGTAAGAGCCGTAATAGAGCCTGCCCATGGAGTAGAACCAAGCGCTTCAGATATAAAGGCAATAATAGATACTATAAAAGGGATAAGATAGATGTAGTCTTTGTAGATGCACAGGGCACCTAATAAATATTCAACAACGATACAGAAAGCTACAGGTGTAAGGATAAAGAAGTCTTTCACATATGAGCAGGGGCATACACGAAAGATGGATTTGAAAGGTTCATGAAATATAATCTTGATTCACTGACATCTGCAATGTTGGAAGTTGGAAAAACAAGAGGAAGATAGTATATCAGGCATATTAATTGAAATAAAAATTTAAAATTAACATTATCAAATACAAAAATACTGGATAAAATAAATATGACAATAGAGCCCGGGAAAATACATTGTCTTATAAGGGCCTAATGGAGGAGAAAAAAACTTCCTGCTTAAATGTATACTTGGTCAGGTTCCCTATGAAGGTGAAATATTTATTTCGTATGATGATACTAAAACAATAGGGATATGTACCACAGTTGTTAGATTTTGATAAAAACATTGCCAATAACAGTAGAAAATTTTCCTTTCAATTGTTTATCAGAAAAAACCCTGTTTTTAGGAATTTCAGGAAAAATATAGAAAAATATTGGATGATTTATTGATAGGAATGTATGAAAAAGAAAAAGACTCATAGGGCAATTTATCCGGTGGAGAAAGAAACAGAGCTCCTTTTAGCTCAGGCAATTTATCCTGAGCCCTAATTTACTCATACTTGATGAGCCTTTTACAGGAATTGATAAATTAGGTGAAGATTATTTTTAAAAAGTATAATAAAGAGATCTGAAAAGTAAAGGAATAACAATTTTGTGGGTACATCATAATTTTGAAACAGGTAATCGAAATGGCGGATACTGTAATATGTATAAAAAGAAATTCAATTTTCGGGTGATCCTAAAAATTTCTGGATGAAGAAAAAATTCTGACTGCGTTTTCATAATTCTGTTTTATGATTTTTACTTTCAGAATATTTTTCTATTTATATTAAAAAATGGAGAAATTGTAAAAATGCTCGAAATTAGTAGGGACTTTTTACAGATATGGCAAACAGGCAGATGTTACCTGAGTATTTTTAAATATGCCTTTGTAATAAATTCACTTATATACACCTATTTATAGGAACAATTTTTAGGTGGAATAGAACAATGGTTGTAACTAAAAAGAATGGCATTTTTCTGAAGCGATAGGTCATGCTGCACTTACGGGAATAGCGTTTGGAGTAATGGCAGGTGAACCTATTAATGCCCCCATATGTCATGTTGTTTACATACTGTATAATATTTGGACTGCTTATAAATTATACAAGAAACAGGACAAAAATGTCCACAGATACTTCGATAGGGTATCTTTTTATCAATATCAATAGCACTGGGAGGCTCCCTGCTTATTTTCGTTTCTGCAAAGGCAAATTCCCATATGATTGAAAATGTCATGTTTGGCTCCATTCTTACTGTCAGTGACTCTGATATATTGATTCTTATAGTTACAATTACAGTTTTAGGAATAGTTCTTATACCATTATTTAACAGAATGCTTCTTTCAAGCTTTAATGCAAATATGGCAACAGTAAAAGGAGTAAATGTCAAGCTGATGGAATATATATTTACAGTAACTGTTACACTTGTAACTGTAGTTTCTGTAAAAATAATAGAGTGCGGCATTAGTGGAAGCACTGCTTTTGATTCCTGCCGCATCAGCAAAAATTTATCAAAATCAATAAGCGGTTTTTCTTCTACGGTATATCACTTTTTAAGCTGTATTCTAGGAGTTATTGTGCCTATTCATTATAATATATCAATACCTTCAGGAGAGCAATAATTTTAATGGCGTCATTTATATTTTTATAACGGTTTGTAATAAAGAATATAAACGGTAAAATTTAATGGAGAGTGAATAGTTTTTAGAATGGGAGGAAACCAAGTTTGAATAACATTTATATTAATGTTTTTCTGATAGAGGACAATGTATGCAGAAAAACCGTACATTTATAAAAAGTTTTTAACATCAATTCAGTCAGTTTATTCGATTGTAAAAGAACATAACAAAGATTCTGATATTGAAGTTTATTCAATATTTGATTCTGATGTTTCGATGGATTATGGAAAAATCAGCCTTTGATAACAAGGATTTGGATTTGTCTTCAGCTAAAAGATGCAGTGGCTGTTGTTGATGTTGCTAAAGTCTGGAACAATGATTATCTTTATGAATATGCACGTAGAAAAAAATATAAGAATTGTTGAAATTGATGCAAGTTATTCTTTTTCAGGGGAATGATTATTTATCACTGTCTCTTTTAAATTATAAAAATGGAGATAGAAATCCATATGTATGGATGAGCTTTCAGAATGTCATAAAAATGGCAAATATAGCTGCTGATGACTTATCTGAACTTTTTCCTGAAAAACAGTAAAAATAATAGAAAAATCTTACAAAGTTTTCTCAGGAAATAAAAGAAATAGAAAATGGATATCTTGAAAAGACTTTAACCTTGAGTTCTCTATCAGTAATTGCTCTTACAGAAAAATCTTGACTATCTGTTTAATGATTTGAATATTTTCTTTAACTATACAGATTCGAACGAAATGACAGTAAAAAAATGTTTCTGAAATTATGAAAAGGAATAATTCTAAAATTTTTATATCAGACAGATGGATAAAAAGGAAATTATCAATGAAATAGAAAAAGGTGGAAAATTTCTAGTTCTGGATACTTTCAACATTCCAAAGGGAAGTAGATGGAAAAAAATGGATCCGGATGGTTATATAAAAAGGAATGAAGGAAAAATATGGAAAAAAATTAGTGGAAGCTATGCAATCCATGGATAAAAAAATAATAACTTTATGAAAATGAGGGAAGAAAATATGAAAAATTAATTATGATGTGTCTTGTTTTTATTTCAGTTACAGTTTTTGCACATGCGCCTCTTTTATCAGTGGATGACAATAAAGACGGAACCATATACATTGAAGCGAGATTTTCAAATGGTGAAAAAGCTGATGGAATGGAATTTTTATAGTAAAGGATAAAGCCATATAATGGGCGGAAGATACTTATGAAGGGAAAATGATAATATTTAAGGGAAATTTGATAAAAAAGTTCAGTAACAGTTTTAAAGCCCTTAACTCCAAAAGTATGAAATTGTTTTCAATGGAGGCAGCGCATATTATTACTAAAAAGGACCTAAACTTGAAGAAAATGAAGTTCCGAATGGAAGAAAAACTTGAAAAAGATGACTACCTAAAAGGAATGGAAGGATAAAATGAGTCAAAAATAATGGGGAATTAGATGTTATCAGTTTATTGATATATTATAATATAAAATACAGGAGAGTAATTTTTATGAAAATTTTAGGAATTTTAGCTGTATTAACTGCAGTAAATCTAAGTGCCCACAATCAGTTTATTTACACTGATACTTTAAATGTAACAGGGAAAAAACATCAGTTCCTTTCAAGGGTAATGTTTGGTCATCCGGATGATGGTGGTGAGGAAGCTCCTATACCTGTCAGGAAAGGTAAAAATGAAACTCATATGGCGGAAAAAAAGTATTTTGCCATACACGATGGTGAAAAATAGATTTAACTGGAAAAAGTAAAGGAAGGAAAAATAACAACAAATAAAGCTTCAGGAAGAACTTTTGACTTTACATTGGACAATGAATTAAAAGGTGGAGGAGACTGGGTAATTGTTGCTGTTCCTGGACAGACTTTTGATGATGGAAGTTCTTATCTGTTTAATGGAATTGTAAAAACAGTTATAACAAAGGATGGAAAGCAAGGGAAGTGACTGGAAAAAGAGCTGCTGATGGTTACTATGAAATAATTCCTTTTACAAATCCGTCTGAAGTAAATGTAAACTCAGTATTCAAAAGGACTTCTTGTAGATAAAAAGGTAATCCGATGAAGGATACAGACATTTCAATAGACTATATAAATGGTAAAGTAGATATGAAAAAGGAACATTCACAGGAAACTTCAGAAAGAAAAGGTTGCACTGAGAACTTATACAGACAGTAACGAGTTATTTTGTAATTTCTTTTTCCACATAAAGGGACTATGGTCTATAAGAGGAAGAGCAATGATAGACAGAGAAAAGAAATACGTGGAAGATACAACTTTACTGATTGAAGTAAAATAAAAATAGATATGGAAGGAATTTAAGACTTTCATTTGAAAGATTTTGAAGATTTATCATAATAAAATGATTTAAGACTTGTACCGATAAACTGGACAATGGACATTGAAAAGTTTGACGGTACATTTTTACTGAGAAAGTAAAGAAAAAGTTGAAAAACCTTATATATAGTAAAAATCTTTTTAGTAGGAGGAGAAATGAAAATTACTGATTTTTATTAATGCCGATACAATGAGAAAAATGAAAGAAGAGATAAATGGAGCTAATGGAAATGAAGTCTTTTTCAGAGGAATTCGGATGAAGCGAGGAATAGTTTCTGAAATGGAAGTCATAGCAAGGGGAAATGAATATTCCGTAGCGGCATTACTTAATATGATGAAGAAAAATGAAGTAATAATACATAATCATCCTTCAGAGTTTTACTTCCTTCAAATGCAGATATATCTGTTTCAGGAACATATGGAAATAGTGGAGGGCATCCTATATTGTAAATAACAGTGTAGATGATATTTATGTAATAGTGCCTTTAAAACAGTCAGAAATAGATATAGATGAATATTTTTGGAGAAAATGGAAAAATTCATAAGAAAATAGGAAGTTTGAAACTCGTGAGGAACAGTACGAGATGTCAAAGAATATTGAAAAATGTATGAATAACAACAGGAAGCTTATAGTTGGAAGCAAGGTACAGGTACTGGAAGAGACAATAGCATATCTGCTGCTTTCGCATTACTATATACCCTGGAAAAATAATCTGAAACTTATTATTTCCAACAAACACGATAAATCTTCAGGAACAGCTTATAAAGCAAGGATATTCCTTTAGTTGAGGAAGATAATTGAAAGAGAATTTGAATATGAAATAGTGAAGGGAGGGGAAATTACCTCAGTAAAAGAAAAGCTGCACAATATGAACACAATTGTGACTGAAAAGGGATACAGAAGAAGAAAAGCAGGAAAAAGATAATTAAAAAAATCTTATGGAGTGGGACAATGTTACTAAAACAGGTGACAGAGGAGAACTGAAATATGATGTTCCATATAGGATATGGGAACAGATAAAAAGTGAAACTGATACTTGTATGGGAGTAAAATGTCAATTTTATTCAAGCTGCCATTTTTAAAGGCAAGAAAAATATTTCTGATGCAAATATGCTGATATTAAATCATCATATGTTTTTGCAGATTTGTCAATAAGAAATGAAATTGGTTTCAATACAGAGTATTCGATACTGCCCTAATTATGATATTGTTGTATTTGATGAGGCGCATAACCTTGAAGATACTGCGAGAAATTATTTTTACTTATGAAATTTCAAGATATTCATTTGGAAGACTAATGGGAAGCATTCACAATACAAGAGCAACAGGTAAGAATAATGCAGGGGCATTGACAAAACTGCTGGGATATCTGAATGAGAACCTGTCCCAGGAAAAACTATGTCGGAATAGATGACATGAAGGAAGAAATTATCAATATTTTGAACAGTTTTTACAATAAGGAAATGAAAATATTTGACAGGATAATGTACCCTTTTTGCTCAGGAACTGTCAAAATGCTGAAAATAAAGGAAAGAATAGATAGACCTAAAAATAAAGAATACTAAATTCTGGAAGGAAATAGTAGATAAAAACATAGAACTGAAAGAAATATATGGTGAACTTATACGAAAAAATAAATAAATTTTTAAATAATATAGAAGACTTTTGACATGAAGATGAAGATGGAATAATTTTTTTGATTTTACAAAAATATTATAGCAGACTGAAAGATTATTATAAAAAATTTTTGAATTTATTATAGAGTCAAATGACAGGGATTATGTATACTGGCTGAATTTCATCCCTTCAAAAAGCTAATATAGAACTGCATGCCACACCTTTTGATATATCAGAAGATTTAAATAACAGCCTGTTCAGTAAAATGGAACGAATGGTTTTTACTTCGGCGACATTGGCTGTGGATAATAAATTCAGTTATTTCAGGGAGAGTCTAGGATTAACAGATAACAAAAGGAAAAAAAGGTTGAGGAAAGAATAATAGATTCCCCATTTGATTATGAAAAAGCAGATGGAAGTGTATATTCCTGAAGATACACTTGATCCAAACAATATAGAATTTTTAGATGATCTAGCAGGTTTGTGGATAATAAAAAGGACAGAAGGTCATTGTTTTCTTCTGTTTACATCATACAGTTCCATGAATTATCTGTATAATAAAATAAAAGTGTATTTCAGTAAAAAAATGATTATACACTGATAAAACAGAATGATTATCCTAGACATGAAATGATAGAAATATTTAAAAGTTCTAAAAAAATCCTGTGTTATTTGGAACAGACAGTTTCTGGGAAGGAGTAGATGTACAGGGGAACAGCTGCAGTCTGTAATCATCAAGTGAAACTTCCGTTTAAAGTGCCTAATGATCCGGTAACAGAAGCTATTATAGAAAATATAAGGGAAAAAGGGAAAAATCCTTTTAACGACTATCAGGTGCCACAGCAGTCATAAAATTTAAGCAGGGAATAGGAAGGCTTATAAGGAGTAAGGAAGACAAGGGAATTATAACAATTTTAGATAACAGGGTAATAAAAAGTTACGGAAAGAAGTTTTTAAGAGCATTACCAAAAATGTAACTATAAAAAAAGTAGGAAAGAAATTTTTAGAAATGGAAGATGCAGAGTAATTGGAGGATAAAATGGTAATTAATATATTCGGTCGTGAAATTGTTCTGCAAATAAAGGAAAAGAAAACAGGGTGGTGATAATGGAAAGAAACGGAAAAATTTCGTTTCTGTTTTTATGCTTGCTATTTTTGTATTTCTAATTTTTGGTACAATTATAGAAATTTCAAGATTACAACGGGACTATAAGATTGGTTCTGTTGCTCAATCTGATATAATTGCCTATAAGAATGTTACATATTATATCGATATTCTGGATGACAATATTCAGGATAAGATAATAAAAACTACAACTCCGGAATACTGATGAAATTCCGAGAGTAAAAAGGAGCAATAGATTCGATTAATCTTTCAGGAGTTGAAAGTGCTGGATGTCTCAAGTGAAGAGGCTATAAAAATTACATGAAAGATCACAAGTATAACCTTACTGTTGAAGACTATAAACAGCTGGAGTTAAGAAACGATGTCGGATATATAGTCAATCTTATAACTGCAGCTACTGAGGTTTATAACATAGGACTAGTAAAAAGCAGAAGATTTTCCAAAAATACTTAGAAAATGATATTAAGATGGATGAGCTGGATGCAAAGCTTTTAAGAAATTTTATTAAGCCAAATCTAAAAATAAATGATGATGCAACAGCAAAAAGATAGAAGAAAATATACGTTCGCTTCAGGATAAGGAAAGTGAAAATATATAAAGGTGATATTATTGTAAAAAGGGGATACTATTGACAGTGATGCATATACTAAACTTGAAAAAACTGAGATATGATAAGAAAGGATGATAAAAGTAAGAAAAACAACAGGACTGGCTGTAACATTCATAATGATAGCTGCTCTGTTTTATTTCATATTAAAAATATTCTGAAAAGGAAGTAGAATCAAATGCATTTTATCCATCAATAATAACAATAATTATAACTAATGGACTGTATATTATGTTCTTTCATAGTGAATACAGCATATATCTCCTGCCTTTTTGCAATGATACCGATTATATTGACGGTTCTGGGAAATAAGATATATGCGTTAACTTTTACATTTTTAATATGATGATCCTGTCAAGGGATGAATCATGGTTTCTGGTAACACTGGCGGTTTCGGTAGTGGCTATCTATAAGGCTGATAAATTGACAAATAGAACAAATATAGTGAAACTGGGAATATTTTTAGGAGTTTTTCAGGCTCTTCTCACTTTGAGTTATGGACTTGTAAATCAGCTTTGAATTTGTTTCGCTGATGTTTTATGATTATATTTTTCCGTATTTTTCAGGAATATTTACGGGATGTTGTCACTGGCATTACTGCCTTATCTTGAAAATACCTTTGATATACTGACTGATATTAAGTTACTTGAATTAAGTGATTTTTCACTACATTGTTAAAACAGCTGCTTCTTGTAGCTCGGGAACATTCCATCACAGTATAATGGTAGGGAGCACTTGCAGAAAGTGGAGCTGAAGCGGTTGGAGCAGATGCGACCTTTGCAAGAATAGCTTCCTACTATCATGATATAGGTAAAAATGAAACTGCCTACATTCTTTGTGGAAAACCAGAAGGCGGAGAAAAACCCTCACGATAAGATAAAAGCCTCGCTTAGTGCACTGATTATAACTTCTCATACAAAGGATGGCTATATTTTAGGAAAACAGAATAAGCTGCCAAGGAAATCCTTAATGTAATACTGGAACATCATGGAACTACACTGGTTCAATATTTTTACTATAAAGCGCTTGAAAATGGGGAAAATGTTCTGGAATCAGATTTCAGATATAGCGGACCAAAACCTAAGACAAAGGAATCAGCGATTATATTGCTTGCAGATACTATAGAAGCTGCAGTAAGATCTTCTGAAGATAAAAAGTAGGGAAGGACTGGAAAAATCTGATAAGATATCTGATAAGGTATAAAATCGATGATAACCAGTTAAGTGATGCGGATCTGACTTTGGGAGAAATAGAAAAAGTTACTCAGGCATTCCTTAATACTCTGCAGGGAGCGTATCATGAAAGAATAAAATATCCGAAACTGGATGAAAAATTAGGAAGAGGTAGGTAAAAATGCTTGAATGTGATATAACATATGAAATAGAAAATCTTGAGGAATACCTTGATGAAGAAAAATAAAGGAATTTGGGAGTTTCATATTGAAAAAGTGAATATAATGAGGAATATGAAAATGACTATTATCTGTCATTGCTTATAACTACAAATGATGTTATTCAGACAATAAACAGGGATTACAGGAATAAGGATGCTGTAACAGATGTAATTTCATTTGCCTATAATGAAACAGAAAATATAAGGGCCTATGAATATACTCGGAGATATTGTAATCTCTCCTTGACAGGGTAAAGGAGCAGGCAAAGGAATATGGACATTCTGATGAAAGGGAATTTTACTATGTTTTTGTCATGGACTGCTTCATCTGCTTGGATATGACCATATAATTGAAGAAGAAAAAGCTGTAATGCGAAAACGTGAGGAAGAGATACTTACGCAGTTTAATTATACAAGAGATTAAATGAATGGGAGATGTAAATGAGTGAACAGAATCAGGATAAAAACCTAAGAAAAGTTTTTCATGTTTTGGGAAAAACCTGAAAAATATGATTGGGATATAAAAAAAGGAAAGAGAAAGAGACCGTAGAATTGTTGACAGTTTTAATTTTGCAATAGAAGGGCTGACGGCCGCATTAAGAAACGAAAAACATATGAAATTTCATATACTGCTGGCAATAATAGTTGTAATTCTTGCGATACTTACAAAATGCCACAAAGGTGGAAATATTAATAATCTCTTTATCAGTTTCATTTGTTATAATAACTGAAATGATAAATACTTCAGTTGAAGCACTTGTGGATCTTATATCTCCAAATAGGCACCCGCTGGCAAAACTTGCCAAGGATGTGGCTGCAGGTGCAGTACTTGTATCAGCTATAAACGCGCTTTGTGTGGGTTATCTTCTATTTTATGACAAACTTCTTGACATATTTGACAGTAAGAATGATTTGCATATTATGGCTGCAAGAAAAGGAAATGTTGCAGTGCTTATATTGGTTCTGACTTCAATCATAGTAGTTGTAATTAAAACCTTTTATAAACATGGAACACCTCTTGAAGGTGGAATGCCATGCGGACATAGTGCAATTGGCTTTGCCACTTTCGGTATAATAATGTTCATGACAAGTGATATAAGAATACAGGCATTAGGGTTATTTATGGCACTTCTGGTGGCTCAGAGCAGGGTCAAGGCGGAATACATAGCTTCAAGGAAGTTCTTGCAGGTGGAATACTAGGATTTATGATAGCTTTTTATAATTATGTTTACACTTGTGCAGTTTAGGATATTGTATAATTAGAATACATTGTTATAAGCTGAGGAGCTGATGTTAATGAAATAACTTTTTAAACTTAAGAAACACAAAAATTAAATAAAATCAATTAGTACATAGGGAGGACAAACATATGTCAATATTAGTTTTTGGACACAAAAATCCGGATACGGATACAATCTGTTCAGCAATAGCATATGCTGAATTAAAGGGAAAATTGGGGAAAGATGTAAAAGCGGTAAGATTAGGAGAAATAAACGAAGAAACAAAATTTGTGCTAGATTATTTTTAAGGTTGAAAAAGCCTGAATTAATAGAAAGCGTTTCAGGAAAGGAAATAATGCTTGTGGATCACAAACGAAAGAACTCAAACTGCTGACGGATTTGAAGAAGCGAAGGTTCTCGAACTTGTAGATCATCACAGAATATCAAATTTTAATGTGGATGAACCTTTATATGTGAGAATGGAGCGGTAGGGTGTACTGCCACAATAATACTTAAAACTCTTTAAGGAAAAATAATTTTTCTTCCCTCACCGACAACAGCAGGGACTAATGTTAAGTGCAATTGTTTCAGATACATTGCTGTTTAAGTCACCTACATGTACTGGATGTGACATGAAGGCAGGAAAAGGAACTTGCTGAAATAGCAGGAGTGAATATTGAAGAGTACGGACTTGAAATGCTGAAGGCAGGAACAGCTTTAGGTGGAAAGTCAGAAGCAGAATTAATAAATATGGACATGAAAATATTTGAAGTGGATGGTTCAAAAATTGGAGTGGCACAGGTAAATACTGTAAATGAAGCAGAACTTCTTGAAAGAAAGGAAAAACTGCTGGAAGAAATAAATAATATTATAAATAAAGAAGGACTGAAATTCTTTTATATTTGCAATAACTAATATATTATCAAATGATTCAACAGGAATAGTTGCAGGAGACGGAAATGCAGTTATAGAAAAAGCATTCAATGAAAAATTGATAATAACCTGATTGCACTAAAAGGAGTAGTTTCAAGAAAGAAACAGATTATTCATCTCTGACAAAGGCTATTCAGGAAGCATAATATAAGAATTAAAATTGTATACAGTATTTAAATGCCTTCCATACAGAGAGGAGCGATAACATTGCAGAAGAATGGAAATGAAATAATAAAATGTGAAAATTTAAATTACTGGTATGAAACTTATGAAAAGAAATCAGGAATAAAAGGGTACATTACAGGATTTATGGAAAAGAAACCATAAAAAGTAATGGCAATAAAGGATATAAATGTATCAATAAACAAAGGGGAAATAGTTGGATTACTCGGGCCTAATGGAGCAGGTAAGACAACCCTGATAAAAACTCCTGACTGGAATTCTCGAGGTCAAGTCAGGGAGAAATATTCTGTCTGGATAAAACGCCCTATAAGAAAGAAAAGATTTATCTTAAAAAAATATGGGTGTGGTAATGGGACAGAAAAAGTCAGCTTATTTGGGATTTGCGGCTATGGAAACTTTGAAAAATGTTAAAGGAGATTTATGAAATAGACAGGACGGAATTTGAGGAAAGGCTTGAAAAACTCTGAGATTACTTAATCTGAAGGAAAAGTCAGTACACCTGTCAGAAAGCTTTCACTTGGAGAAAGAATAAAATTTGAGCTGACATGTTCGTTAATCCATAGACCTCAAATTCTATTTCTGGATGAACCGACTATAGGGCTTGATATAACAAGCCAGTATGCAGTATATGATTTTTAAGGGAAGTAAATAGAACTGAAAAATACTACAATAATCTTAACAAGTCATTATATGAAGGACATTGAAAATTTATGTGAAAGAGTAATTATTATTTTAAAGGGTGAAAAAGCATTTTTGACTTACCGCTTGAAGAATTAAAAAGAAGAATTTATAACAAGAAAGACATATATTGTGGAAAGTAAAAAGGATGAACTGCCTTTTTCAGATGAAAATTTTACTGTAAAAACTGGATATTTTTGAGATTTGTCCTGTAAATGACAAATTTGAAATAGGTAACCTGAATTTGAAGGATGTTGTTTCAATAAAGGAAAATACACCTGAACTGGAAGAAATTATATTTAAACTTTTCAGCAACAAGGATTCTGACAGTGTAGTAAATATGCCGAAAGAAGCCGGTCAGAAAGAAGGCAGTGAATGAAAAGTATATTATAATTGCACTCAATCAGGCTACAGTAAATTTACAGTATAAGTTTAATACGGCAATTACACTTATTTCAAGAACAATACCAATATTTATGTCTTATTTTTCTGTGGACTAGTATATATAAGTCAATGGATGGAAGTAAAGTAGGAAACTATACAAAAAGCCAAATGGTTACATATATTATTCTTATAAGTTTGGTGGACTTTCTTTTCAATTTCAGTCATATGAGGGAACTTGGAAAAACAGATTCAGGAAGGAACATTGACAACTTTACTGTTAAGGCCTGTGAGTATACTGAATCAAAAGTCTTGCAAACTTTTATAGGAAAAGAAATTTTTATGATAATTATATATACGACAGGAATTCTTACATATGGGTTTCTGGGACATTTTAAGGATAATCTTTATTTTGCAGAAGTTGTTGTATTTATGATTCTATGTTTCATGATGTTTTTTTACCTGTTATCCTTTCTTTCAACAGTAGGATTCTGGCTGATTGAAGTTTGGCCAATACAGGTAATAATGTTAGAGTCTATTCACTTTTTCAGGAGTGTTCTTTCCTTTGGATTTACTTCCTGAAAGAATATACAATATATTTAAGTATAACCCTTTCTCCTTGATTGGATTTATTTCAGTCCGAACTATTTCAGGGAATGTATTCCCACAGGGAAATGGCAGTCTATATTCTTGTTACTGCATTGTGGATGGTAATTTTAAGGATAGGATATGAGAAGGCGTTTAGAAAAGGTCTGAAAAAGATATGAAGGGGTAGGTGCATAGTTTATGAATTTGAAAATATATAAAGCAATGCTTTCAAATAGTATACAGAGGGTTCTGATTTATAGAACTACATCTATTCTAATTGTGGTATTTAGTTTATTTTTCTATTTTTAGAGATGTTTTTCAGGAATGGTCTATTTCAGCTATACAGACAATATACTAGGTTGGACAAAATGGGATTATTTTAGTCTTATAACAACAGCGGCAATTATTCAGAATAGTTATAGTTTCTTTTTGTATGGGGAACAAGTGATTTATCTATTAATATAATTCAGGGAAACTCGACTATACACTATTACGTCCATTAAACTCCTTTTGGTATTATGCATTTTATATGGCAGATTTTTCCAAGCCTTATAAATGTAATACTTGGAATTATAGTTCAGGGATGGATTATTTTTTTAAGTATCATATAGGATTTTTCATATAATAATGTATATTCTATTTGTAATTATAGGAATATGGTTTCAGTTTTTAGTGTGTAATTTTTCAAATATGATTACCTTCTGGGTAGACAAGGCCGATCAGATTTTTATGGATTCCTGAAACATTGGAAGAAATTTCTTCAAGACCGCATCTATTTATCCAAAAATGGGTAGAGGGATTCTTATGTGGCTTCTTCCAATACTGACAGCTATTAATTTGCCAGTGGATATTATAAGAGGCGGATTAATGTGGTGAATATGCTATGGTATATAGGATTTGTAGTTTTCTTTACGGTAATTAACTATAAAGTATGGTATGCCGGACTGAGAAAAATACCAGTCAAGCAACTGATGCTTTAAAAACTTGAAAGATAATCTTAATTTAATTGAAATTGAAAAAAATAATATTCTTTTATGGTATAATCACAGTGAATATAACAAAATTAAAGGATCTAAGAAGGAAAAGTATGGCGGTAATAAAATTTAAGAAAAGAGAGAGATTAAAATTCTTTTTGGAATAAAATTACCTTCAATAGTAACGGAGTTTTATAAGGAAAGTAAAAATAAAAACGTGCCTATGAAATAATAAGAAATACACTTAATATTTTCAGAGGGAAGACTCATAAATGTAGTCGATGTAATTGATGGTGCAGGAAATCCTGCTTCTGTTCTGGTAATCTACAGTAACTTTGTTTCTGAAAAGGAAAGAATGAGACTGGATCTGGAAATAGAAGTTTTTGATTTCAGTATTTTTGAACTTGATTATAATAATAATGTTGATATTGAAGATATAATAAAAAGAATAAAAAATAATAGTCAGGAGAGGTTGATACAATGAAGAAATTAACATTATTACTAGGAATTTTTGATGATTATGATTTTTAGTATCGGAAATGCTAAAATGACAAAAGAAAGAAAAGAAATTTAAAAGAGCCATGAAAAAATTTGAGATGGAAGCAGTAATTAAAACAACAAAAGGAGATATATCAGTATATCTGTATCCTGAAGCTGCGCCGACAAATGTTGCAAACTTTGTATTTTTAGCTAAAAAATAATTTTACAATGGACTTACTTTTCACAGAGTTATACAAAATGTTCTTATACAGGAGGAGATCCCTTGGGAACGGAACCGGAGAACAGGATATACAGTTAATGATGAAATTTTCGGATTGGCTGAGTTTTGAAAATGCAGGAATGCTTGCTATGGCAAATAGTGGAGAAAAACACAAACAGCGTCAGTTTTTCTTAACAATGTCTCCTCTTTCACAGCTGGATGGTAAACATACAATTATAGGAGAAACAAAATCCAGACAGGATTTAAGTGTTGTAAGAGTAATAAGACCGGAAGATAAAATATTGAGTATTGAAATCAAAGGCAGAAAAAAATAGATGATTTCTTAAATTATTTTGCTGATGAAACTGCTCAATGGGAGGCTGCAATGAAAGCTGCAGCAGCAATAATATATAACTGAATAACTTCTAATGAAGAATTTTATAAATCATGAATAGTCAGGATTAAAAATACTTGTTAGAAGTTTTTGAGAAAGTGATTTTATATGGACTGTTCTCAGACAGTATAAAAATTGTATACTTGCAAAAATCAAAAATATATTATTATATAATTAGCAATCTAATTAAGTGAGTGCTAAAAACTGAAATAAAAATAAAAATTATAGTAAATATAGGAGGATAGAAATGATAATTAAACCTTTTTAGGAAAAGAGTATTAATTAAACAGGTAGAACAGGAAGAAGTTACAAAGAGGCGGAATAGTCCCTGCCAGGAACAGCTTCAAAGGAAAAAGCCTATTACAGGAGAGGTTCTTGCTGTAGGTAAAGAAGTTGAAGATGTAAAGGCAGGAGATAAGGTAATATTTGAAAAGTATTCAGGAACAGAAGTGAAAGATGGAGATAATTCATTTCTTATACTTGATATAGATAATGTGTTAGCTATTACAGAATAGTATTTGACAAAACATGTATAATTAAAAAGAAATTTAACAGGAGGAGAAATATAAATGGCAAAAAGTGATTAAATTTAATGAAGATGCAAGAAAAAAGCATTGGAAGTTGGAGTAGATACGCTGGCAGATGCAGTAAAAATAACATTAGGACCTAAAGGTAGAAATGTTGTACTGGATAAAGGGATATGGAATACCAACTATTACAAACGATGGAGTTACAATAGCAAAAGGAAACTAGAGCTGAAAGATCCTATTGAAAAATCTTGGTGCACAGATAGTAAAGGAAGTTGCAACAAAGTCAAATGATGTGGCAGGAGATGGAACAACAACTGCAACAGTTCTGGCACAGAGCATTAATAAAAAGAAGGGCTTAAAATGGTTGCTTCAGGTGCAAATCCTGTATTCATAAGAAAAGGAATGGAAAAAGCTTCTAGTAATTGAAGAATTAGTTAAAAGAGCTAAAAATAGAATCTAACTCAGAAATAGCATAAGTTGGAGCAATTTCAGCAAGCGACAGGGAAATAGGTGAGTTAATAGCACAGGCTATGGCAAAAAGTAGGAGAATCAGGTGTAATAACAGTAGAAGAGGCAAAATCACTTTGATACAGCACTGGAAGTAGTGGAAGGAATGCAGTTTGACAATGGATATCTCTCACCTTACATGGTTTCAGATTCAGAAAGAATGGTTGTAGAACTTGATAATCCATTTGTTCTTATTACAGACAAGAAAAATATCAAGCATGAAGGAATTGCTGCCTATACTTGAAAAAAACAGTCGAAATGGGAAGACCTATGCTTATAATAGCTGAAGATGTAGAAGGGAAGCACTTGCTACACTGGTAGTAAATAAATTAAGAGGAACATTGAACATAGCTGCAGTCAAGGCACCTGCATTTGGAGATAGAAGAAAAGGCAATGCTTGAAGATATAGCAATATTGACTGGTGGAGAAAGTAATTTCAGAGGAAAAAGGAATTAAGCTGGAAACAGCAGATATTAATTTCCTGGGACAAGCTAAAAAAGTAAGAATTACAAAAGATAATACAGTAATTGTTGATGGAATGGGAGCTAAAGAAAAATATAGCATCAAGAGTAGGACAGATTAAAAATGCAATTGAGGAAACAACTTCTGACTATGACAGGGAAAAAGTTGCAGGAAAGACTGGCTAAGCTTTCAGGAGAGTTGCAGTTATAAAAAGTTGGTGCTGCTACAGAAACTGAAATGAAAGAAAAGAAATTAAGAATAGAAGATGCTTTAAATGCGACTAAGGCCGCAGTTGAAGAAGGAATAGTTCCTGGTGGAGGAACAATACTTGTTCAAATAGCTAAAAGCTATAGAAGATTTCAAACTGGAAGGAGAAGAAGGCCTTGGTGTGGATATTGTTAAAAAGGCACTTTACGCTCCAATGAGACAGATAGCATTGAATGCAGGACTTGATGCAGGAGTTGTAATTGAAAAAAGTTAAAAGCTCTGAAGAAGGAATTGGATTTGATGCTGCCAAGGAAGAATACGTTGATATGGTTAAAGCAGGAATAATAGATCCTACAAAAGTAACAAGATCAGCTATTCAGAATGCAATATCAGTATCATCTGTACTGCTGACTACAGAAGTGGCAGTTGCAAACGAAAAAGGAAGAATCTCCGATGGGAGGAATGCCTGGTGGAATGGGAATGCCGGGAATGATGTAATTAAGTAATTATAAATATAAATAATTGCTAATATAATTGATGGAATTAAAAACTTGATCAACAGTAATCCATGATTTATCAATCTTTATAAAATCAGCCTTTTATTCTATAAACTTGTAAAATTCATTTTAAATCTAACAACCGTCAAGAATTTTCAAGATATAGAATTTTGGGCTGATTTTATATGTTATAAATAAAAAGAGCTTATAAATAAGCCCCTTTTCGCTATATCAAAATTATGTAAATAAATTATTTGCTGATAAATTCAAGGGAAATCTTTAACCTGTCTATTTATTATTTCCTTATGTTCATCAGTAAGAGTAAGCACTCCCTGTCTGCCAGGCTTCCATAGGTAATATTATACCTGCTCCGTTTCCTGGCATAGGATTCATACGTATGTAACTAAACAGTGTTGACAAGTTTTCCTGACAAATTTTTCCTTCAGTAGTACCTGCGGCTGCACTTACTGTAACAGGTTTTCTCCGGCAATAACTGTAGGAGTTTCCCTGTCAAAAGGCTTTTCAGGACGGGAAAGCCAGTCAAGAACATTTTTCAATAGGGGCAGGGTATGAAACCGTTGTATTCAGGTGAAACTACCCACAATGCATCAGCTTTTTCTTACTTGATTACGTATATCAATTACTTGTTCGGAGTAGGATATTCAGTATCCTGTTCCAATAGTGGCAAATTTTTTGTAATCTAGAAATTCTACATTTACCTCATTTTTAATGTTTCTGCAATGTAATCTGCAAGACTCTGATTAAAGGAATTCTTTCTGAATGAACCTACAATCAGTAATATATATTTTTATCCATTTCTATTTCTCCATTTTATTCTATATTTTTAAATTTTTAAGAATTTCAATCAGGGTTTTCTTTTTCCTCGGAAGTTAAAGTACTGTATACACTTTCTATTTCATCTCTATGTTGAGGTAAAAGATTTTCAAACAGTTTTTCCTTCTTCAGTCAGTCCAACCAGAAATGCACGTTTATCTTCTGAAGATACTGTTTTTATAAAGCCATCCTCTATTTTTCCATATTTTTAATAACGACAGTAATATTCCCTGAAGTAGAAAGAACTTTTTCAATCAGTTCACATATCCGCATTTCCCCTTTAGTATAAAGAACATCAAGTACACTAAACTGTGAAGTAGTTATTCCTTTTTCCTAAAAGCCTTTTTCCAATTTTACTGTTTATTATTTTGACAGCTCTTTGTAACACTATCTGCAAAATGAACAGATGAATTTCTTTCCCAATTTGTATTCATAAAAGAAATTCTCCTAAAAGAACCTACTAACTAGTGATAAATTATAATATCACTAATTAGTAATATTATCAAGATAATAGAATATATATAAAATTATATTTATGAATTACGTATGATTTCACAATATAAAAACAAGAAATAAATTTAGGAAAAAGTCATTAGACCGATTTTTCAGTCGGATTTTGACTTTTCTTTAATCAATGAATGTTTTTATACAAGTGAAATGTTTAGTAAATGAATAAATATAATTTTTGAATATTTTATTTATTTCTTATTTCTTTTAAAATATTTTTGCATTTTTCTGAATTTATACGATTTGTTTCCAAAAGTTTTTCAACAACAATGTCCACTTCTTATTTTCTGCACCTGCAAAAAGAGCAAGGGATCTGGCCTGTAATTTCATATGTCCTTTTTGGATACCAGTAGAAACCAGTGCCTTCAAAGCTGCAAAATTTTGTGCAAGTCCAACTGAGACAATAATTCCTGCAAGAGTTTTTGCATCAGGATTTTTCAAGATATTAAAAGCAGCTTTTACTGTAGGATTTAATCCAATGGAACCACCGACACTGGCAACAGGCATAGGCAGTGTAAGTTTTCCTCTGAGAATATTGTTTTCTTCATCAAAATTCCATTCAGTAAGTCCACAGTATTTGCCATCTTTTGCTGCATAGGCATGTCCGCCAGCTTCTATTGCCCGCCAGTCGTTTCCTGTGGCAATTACTACAGCATCAATACCGTTAAATATCCCTTTATTATGGGTAGCTGCACGAAAGATATCCATTTTTGAAAAATTTTGATGCCATTTCAATGCTATATTAAAAGCCTGAGCTTTGTCATTGCTAAAAAGACCGAGGTCAACTTCACATGTAGAAGTAACAAGCGAACTTACAGCATAGTTAGATAAAAATAGCCATAAGGGATTTTCCGCCTGTAATGTCTTCAAGCAAGGGTTTTATTCCTTCAAGCATTGTATTCAGAATATTTGCGCCCATTGCTTCTTTTGACATCTGCTGTAAGATACACTACAAGAAAGCAGGTATCACCTTCTTTTTATGATTTTCGTTCAATATTTTCGGCACCTCCACCTCTGGCAACAATTGAAGGATAAGATTCATCTGCAATTCTCAAAATATCGTTTTTATTTTTCATTATATTTTCTGCTGCCTTGTCAAAATCAGGAATATCATAAAGTGCCACTTCTCCAACCATTTTTCTGCTTTTCTATGTTTACAGTAAAGCCACCTGATTTTGAAATAAGTTTTGCATGGGCGTAACTGCAGGCTGCAATAACGGAAGGCTCTTCAGTAACCATTGGAACAATATATTCGATATCGTTCACTATAAAAATAAGGAGCTGTTCCAAGTGGAAGTGCGAAAGTTCCAATATTGTTTTCTGTCATCTGACTGGCAGTATCACAGGATAAATTTATATTATTTTCTAAAACATCAGAAAATTCAGAATTTATTATATTATTTTCCTTTAAAATGGCAATACGCTCCAGCCTGTCTTTCTTATGAAATCCAAGCCAGATATTTTTGTTTTTCCAGTTTTAGAATTTTTCATTGTAAGTCCTTTTCGGTAATCTGTTATTTACAGTTTTTATATATATTCTTTTTATGGTTTTCTATTTTCCAGTGAAAATAGACTTTCATCAGGTTCAAAACTACAATTTCTTCTTCATCAACTGTAATTTCCTCAAAAACATTTTTCATACTCGGAAACAGATAGTCTGTTTTGGAAAAGTTTCAGACGATGGCTGTTAACCTTTTCCTTAAAGTTTTTCAGCCAGAGTACCTGTAAATATTTCACATACTGCTCCACTTCCATAACTGAAGAAGGCAATATTGTCGTCAGGCTTTTAAAAGTGTCGCTGTTTTTCAAGAAGGAAAGCAGTCCAAGATAAAAGCGAACCTGTGTAAATATTTCCAATTCTACGGCTATATGTAATGGAAGTATGGAAATTTTCAAGGAAAGTATCCTTGGCTTCTCTGTCCATATCCTTATCAAACAGGCAGTTCAGTCCTTTCAATCCCTAATTTTGGGAATGGAAGGTGAAAAACAGAAGGCTGTAAAATCTTCAAGTTTTTGTCAGATTCTTCTGCAGTATTCAGCCCATGTTGTTTCAAGACATTCAAGATACTGTTTTGTGGAAAAATGTCCGTCAACATAAGGATAGGCAGAGTAATTCGGACGCCAGAAATCCATAATATCACGTGTCTGGCATACATTGTCGTCATTTAGAATTAGGATTTCAGGATCTTTTTATGAGCATTGCACAGCTTCCTGAGCCTGAGTAGATTCTCCGGAAGTTTCAATGCCATATTTAGTAATGTCTGCAGCGATTAAAGAGGACATATGAATCAGGATCAATATGATTTTTAGCAAAAATCAAGTCCGGCAGTAGCTCCATAACAGGCTTCCTTAATTTCATACATCTTGCAAAAAGGCTGTATCCCAAGAAGATTATGAATAAAGACAGATGCAGATTTACTCTGGTCGACACCTGTTTCAGTACCTATAATAATCATGTCTATTTTTCTATCTTCTTCAGTTAAAAATTCATGAGCGGCGGCAGCACCTAAAAGTTACTATATCCTGAGTAACAGGAGAAACGCTCATTTCAAGCTGCAGAAGCCCTTTTAGAAATTTATTTGCATTTTCATTTCTGGCAACAGCTAAATCTCTGATATCCAGAAAATATTCCGGAATTGCCAGCCCAAATTTATCTATACCTATATTCATCTATATTTTCCGCCTTCCTCAATTAAAAAGTCTACTAAAATTGTACACTGTTTATAATTATAGATAAGTGATTTATTTTACATTATTTTACTACAAAAGTGGGAAAAATATCAAATAAAATAAATAGATTGTGTGTACATTTTTAAAAATTGTCATAGTAAAATAAAAATATTTTTACTCATTCATTTTTAATAATTATGTGGTATATTTGTTAAAAAGAAATAAAACCATATAATATATTATAATAATTCATACAAAGAGCAAAATTACATATAAATCAAATCTAAAAATTTATAATAGCAAATTGAAATAAAAATGTAATAATAAAAAGAGGTGTTTAAGATGGAAGAATTGAAAGCATTTATGAAAGAAGTTTTTGTAAGGCTATATTATTCCCTAATATTTCTGGTATCTGCTTTTTCAGGTCAGTATAAAGATGCACTCGTAAACCGTATGAGCGATTTACGTAGAAGTGTATTTGCAAATGTAAATAAAGGCAATGATTTTGAGCAGAAGGAAGCTTTAGAGAAAAATGGAAAAAGAATGGGACAAGGAACTGAACATTGTATATCAGAAAATAATGAAAATTGCTGATCCTGTAACAAAGAACAAACTTAGAAATGCACAACGTGCATGGATTAAATTTAGGGATTCTGAAATAGAAAACAGCTATTATATAAATAATCCTGACGGCGGAAGCTATGGGAGTCCTATTTTCACTTTATACTGCTGCAAAGCTTACTGAAGAAAAGAACTGTTTATCTGGCAGAGATATATGATGCTTTAATAAGTAATTAAAATTATAATAACTTTAAGAAGGAGTTGAAAATTATGACTATATATCTATAAAATTTTCTATGCTTATATTATCAATATTAATGTTCATATCATGTTACGGAAAGACAAAGGTACTTACTATCTATACAAATCCATTAACAAAAGCTATACTTCATTAGAAAAGGGAAATTGTTGCTAGTAAGGAGAAATGATTTTGATAGGAAATAAAATTTGTTGCGAAAGTTGACGGAGTTACTGTAGAACATAATTATGTTGAATGGAATGATTCATATTTTTACCCTATTGAAACAGGATTTATAATTAAGCCTCATGTAGTTTATAGTTTTATGGGAATCGTTCCTGAAGAAATTCGAAGCAAGATTAATAACAGTTATAAGGAGAATATAAAGTGGTGAGGATAGACTGGGGACTGGAAACAGGAGAAAATGGTGTGAAAATTTAGACTATTATGATGTATATTTTTAAAGTTATTTTATAATTGATACTAAATTTTAAAATTAATTAGTTTTATTACTACAGTTTTAAAAGAAAAGGAGATAAACTATGATATTTTTCTATTCTTACTTTTGAGTCATTTTATTTAAAGTCTCTTTCATTTCCAGTGCTGCTTCCAGTGTAAAAACTAATTTCAAGTGGAGATGAAAGTAATGTTTTTGAAACAGAAGGTACACTTTCGCTTTGAATGGACTGATGAAGATGACTGTGATGCAATTGATGGTAACTCAGTAAAACTGTATACCATGAATAATCCTGAGGATTTTGGAGAAAAATAGTTTATGTATGGCCAAATGATTTGTCAGATGAAGGGTATGCTAAAGCTCTTGCCAGTAATCCTTCACTTCAATACAGAAATCACGAAGAAGATACATTGAAGATGGTTCAAAAATATTTAAGAACGACACAAAATAAAGAAAAATAAGGCAGGATATAGGAAATGACTGTGAAAATAAGACTGAAATCTCTAAAAACCTAAATTAGGATGTAAATGCAACCTTATTGTACAGTGAGCTGGTAAATGTTAAAGAAATAAAAAGCACCAAAAATAAAATTATCTGATGAAAAATTTGATGAAAAGCATACGGAAACTTTACTGTTGAATATGCTGTAAAAGTCATCAGAACAGTCTGTAAATATTATGGAAAAACCTAGTGAAAAATCTAGAATTGTATCGGGAAAAATGATGTTGTAGGAGAAATACAGGATTTTGGAGAATGGGTTTTTGGGATATTACCGTAATACATATCCTGATTTCACATATGGATATGCACGTCAAAAGTAAACTGAAGAAAAATATAAGACATCCTTTTGAAAAATATTGATTTATTTAATTAGAATGCTATACAAATAAAGAGGTGATTTAATATGAAAAAGTATTAGTGCTGATAATGTTTATCATTACATGTATTTCATTTGGAAAAATAATTATGGAAATACTGATATTACTACAGAAGCTAAAAGGAATGCTGCGTTTTATATGGGGCAGAAATGGAAAATATAATAAAGATACTGTTCTTCCTATAACAGGAGAAGGTGGAACAGGAGTATTTGACAATATATCTGGAAATTTACTCCTGAAGATAAAGGAAAAATTCTATGAATAATGTCCTGATTGTATGGCCTGGAAATACAGATGGAAGAATAAGTGGAAGGAAATGTATAACAGAATACTCAATATAGGTAAGGAATATCTCCGGATATTGAAAAGCAAAATGAAAAATGAATGGGATATGTTACTCAGCCTGTAAAACTGACTTTAAAACCTGTTAAGATATATGCCGGCTGTTGTGCAGTAGATTATTTTTATGCAGAAATAGTGAAACATGAAAAATCTCTATCAATAACAGTCAAAATACCAAAAATATGGATTTTTGGAGAAAGTTTAAACAGAGTAATAGGGTCAGAGATAATAGAGACATATAATATATATTCAAAAGAAGGTTATACAAACATAAGAAAAAGGTCCTTCTAAGCAATACGGAATAATAAAGAAAATAAAAATGGATATTATGCAATCATACACAAGATTTTGGAGAATGGAAATACATCATGTATTATCTCAGATACAGATGAGGAATCTGAGGCATGGTTTTGTACAAAAGTCAGTGAGATTAATGGAATAAAGTCAAAAATTATAAGAAAAATTGAAAGATTTATGATATAATATAAATAAAAATTTGAAAGGATAAATTTGAAATAATGAAAAAGTTAGTATTAGTTTCACTGCTATTGGCTAGTCTTGGATTTGCAGAAGAAACAGCAAATAATAAAAAGCAGGTGGAATTACCTGAAAAACAGAAAGAAACAAAGAAAGAAGAGTCTAAAGTACAGAGAATAAATTTTCTAGACTATATGGAGAGTAAAGGTTAAGGGGACAAAAAGAACTTGTAGCCGATTTAAGCAAAAATGTAAGACCTCAGGATGATTTTTATAAATTTGTAAACGAAAATTGGGAAAAGAAAACTGAACTTCCTGCAACAAAACCTGCATGGGGAGCTTTTTCAGAACTTGCAGATCAGGATTTTACAAGAAATCTGATTAAAGGAACTTAAAAAGAAAAAGCTCACAGCTAAACTCAGATGAAAAAGATACTTACGCTTTTATAACTCATATTACGATCAGTTAAGAGAAGGGATAAGACAGGATATGCTCCATTGAAAAAGAACTGGATAAAATAAATAACATAAAAATGTAAATGATTTCCAGAACTATAATATTGAAAATAACAAAAAGATGGGAAAAATGGAGACTGTATGGATGGGGTGTAGGAACGGATCTAAACTCATCCCAGCAGAATGCCGCATATTTATCTTCAGCAGGATTGGGACTTTCCGAGAATATTATCAGAAGGAAACGGAAGAAAATAAGAAAATTCTTGAAGAATATACAAAAATATATTTCTGATCTGTTAGGATATATTGGAGAAAGCAATACACAGGAAAAAGCTGGAAAAATAGTGGAGTTTGAAAAATATAAACTAAAAACACTGCTTAAGAATGAAGAAAGAAATGATGTAAAAATTATAATAACTCGAGAAAAGTATCAGATTTAGCTAAAATTGTAAAAATATCAATTTAGCAAGATATCTGATGGATAGAGGAGTAAATACTGAAGATGTTATAATCAGTGAATTGAAATACTAAGGAAAATATGGATAAACTGATAACAGATGCCAATATTGAAACAATAAAGGACTATATGAAATTTCATATTGTAAATTCATCAACAACACTGTTAACTGATCAGCTTGGACAGAGATCATTTGAATTTTTATGGAAAATACTTGAATGGCCAAAAGGAGGGAAATACTGGAAAAAGAGCATATATATTTTGTTGACGGAATTTAGGAGAATTAATCGGGAAGGAATATGTAAAAACATTTTTCCGAAGAATCAAAAAGAAGCAAAAGAAATGGTTAACTATATAATGAAAGCTTTCCGTATTAGAATACAGAAACTATCCTGGATGAGTGAAGAAACGAAAGTAAAGGCACTTGAAAAACTTGGATAAAATATCAGTGAAGATAGAGTTATCCTGATAAGTGGGAAGATTACAGCACGCTTATTATAAATGAAAATGATTCCCTGTATGCTCAGATGGAAAGTGAAAGTAAATGGGTATATCAGAGAGATCTGAAAAAGTTGGAAAACCTGTAGACAAGACAGAATGGTTTATGAATGCTCATGAAATAAAATGCATATTATTCTCCGACCAGAATGAAATAGTCTCTTTCCTGCCGGAATACTGCAGTTTTCTTCTATGATTTGAAAAATTCGGGACCTGGAGTAAATTTTGGATAATAGGTGTTGTCATTGAACATGAAATTACACATGGATTTGATGTGAGCAGGAGCAAGTTTTGCAGGGATGGAAATGTTAAGAACTGGTGGAGTGCCAGAGACAAGGAAAAATTTGATATAGTGACACTGTCACAGGAATTTTCTAAGTATCTCAGTTCCCCAACATATTTGTCAATGGAGAATTTACATTAACTGAAAATATAGCTGATCTGGGTGGTGTAAATATAGCATCTGATGCATTAAAAATGTATCTGAAATGATCATCCTGAAAGAAATGTAATAATAGACGGATATAAACAGAATCAGCTGTTCTTTATGAGTTTTGAAGAATATGGCATCAGAAGACAACGGACGAGTATTTGAAAATCTTGTCAAGACAGATTCACATTCTGCCAAGTTATTTCAGGGTAAATGGAACACTGATAAATGTAGATGGATTCCATAATACGTTTAATACTAAACAGGGAGATAAACTTTACAAGGAATTTAAAAATAGAATAAGAATCTGGTAATAAGTCATATTACAGAAATTTGCCGACAAAAATTGTTTACAATTAAAATAGGTTGATAAAACTCAAAACTGATACTAAAAATAAAGGAAAGGACAGTAAAACAGAAGAAACTGATACTTTTAATAATTACTGCAGGAATGCTGTTATCAGGCGAAAAAGAAGCAGTAAAAATGATGCTGGTCATATGACGATAAGTCGCTTATTCAGGATTTGAGTAAGACTGACAGACCACAGGATGATTTTTCAAATATGTAAAATGGAAACTGGGATAAAAACAACAAAAATACCATCGACAAAAGGAGGTGGGGAGTAACTGATGAATTGATTGATCAGAATTTTCTGAAAAGAACTTATAGGAGAAATAAAAATAAGAAATTACCTGAAAATTCAGATGAATATAAGCTTCTTACGTTGTACAATTCATATTTGAATACTGCTAAAAGGACAAGGAAGGGCTGAGTCCGATAAAAGAGGATCTGGCTACAACTAATGCCATAAAGAACCTTGATGACATTCAGAAGTATACTGTAAAAAGACAAAAGATGGAGATAAACTGCTTTTATGACTGGTCAGTAGCTACTGATTTAAACGAAGCCAGAAACTATGGAATATACTTAATTAACCCAAGATTAGGGTCTGTCAAGATCATATTATCAGAATGATGAGTGAAGAAGAAAAAGGAAATTTTTAGATGAATATGTAAAATATGTTGATGATATGCTTAGTTATCTGGGTGAGAAAAATAGTAAAGAAAAAGCCAAGAAAATAGTTGCATTTGAAAAAGAAAAATTGCTAAAAATGCTCCTTACAGATGAAGAACAGGATGATATAACTAAATATAATAATCCTAGAAAAGTAAGTGAAGTGGCTATATGTTGATATTCAGAAATTTTTAAAAGATGCAGGGGTCAATACAGACAATGTAAATGTAGAAGAGCTAAATACTATGAGAAAATCTTGATAAAATCCAAATATGTGCAAATATTGAAGTTATCAAGGATTATATGAAATTTCAGCTGATATCCGTTCTGCGGACTGCTTGATGAAAAACATCTAATAGAAAGTTTGAGTTTTATGGAAAAAGTTTTAGGTGGAAGAAAAGAAAAGGATGTCATTGAAAAAGGGCATTGGATTTTGTAAGTGAAGAACTCAGCGAAATAGTGGAAAAGTCTATGTAGAGAAGAAATTTTTCACCAGAAGCCAAGAAAAATACTGAAGAAATGATAAAGTACATAAAAATAGCTTTCCAGAACAGAATTAAGAATCTTACGTGGATGAGTGAACAGACTAAAAAGCCGCACTTGAAAAATTGGGTAAAATTAATTCCAAAAATAGGTTATCCGAATGTCTGGCGTGACTTTGGAAGTCTGAAACTGAGTCCAGAAGATACGCTATATAATCAAATTTCAACTATAAAAATGGTATTACAGCTATGATTTGAAAAAGTTGGAAAACCTGTTGATAAAAATGAATGGGGTATGAATGCCCATGAAGTGAATGTCATATTATTCTCCCTACGGAAAATGAAATAGTTTTCCTGCCGAATATTGCAGAAAACCGTTTTATTCTTATGAATCCCAGCCTGGAATCAATTTTTGGAGGAATAGGGGCTGTAATAGGGCATGAAGCAACACATGGATTTGATGTAAACGGTGCTTCCTATGACGGAGATGGAAATGCAGAAAGAATGGTGGTTGAAGGAAGATAAGAATAAATTTGATGCTGCAACTAAAAAGCTTGCCGGACCAGTTTTCAAAAATATACTGTTGCAAATGGTGTTCATTTGAACGGTGTACTCACATTGACTGAAAATATAGCTGATCTGGGAGTAACAAATATAGCTTATGATGCACTCCAGCTTTATCTGAAAGATCATCCTGAAAAATGTGAAATTCGAAGGATATACTCAGGAAGAACTGTTCTTTATGAGCTACGCGAGATCATGGCGTGAAAAGATAACAGATGAAAGCCTTAAGAACTTAGTAAAAATCAGATCCACATTCACCACCTTATTACCGTGTAAATGGTGTACTGGAAAATAGTGGACACTTTCCACGAACTGTTTAAGACTAAAAAGGTGATAAGTTATACTAAAGAACCAAAAATAGAATAAAAATATGGTAAAAATTTGAGGCTGTTTCAAATAGAAAATAGAAATATAAGTTTTATACTGTTTTTCGATTTTTCTTTTTGGGACGGTCTTTTTATGCCCTAAATCTAACAATTTAAAATGATATATAATAGTTTTCAGAATCAAATGTAGTTAAAGCTGAAAAGAAAGTATCATAGAGCATTTAAAAAGGTTTTATTTAAATCTCAGATTATGGTATAATTACTATATTGAAATTATTTAAATAAATATTATGGAGAAAAATAAATTAAAAGCATATTAGGCAAATATTTCAGGAAATACCTTTTTAGAAAATATGCTTAATTATGCTGAAGAAATTGTTTTATGAAGATTTAAAAATGTTTTACTGACGGGGAAAGTATTGAAAAATATATTTCAGATGGAACAACAATAAAAAGTTTTTAAGCAATGATAATGAAATGTGGCAATTACTTTTTATACAGCGGATATTTAACAAAAAGATAAAAAGCAGAAGGAAATAGATGTAACTATAGAATATACAGACGTCTATAACTTAAGAATTCCAAACAAGGAAATACGAAATATTTTTGGTAATATGTTTTTAGAAAGATTTTTGGAACAGAAGTGAAGGTTGTAATAGAGAATTTAAGGAAATAGGTTATTTTAAAATCATAGATTGTAATATTAGAGGAATTGTATCAGTAAATTGTGATAGTATATGGGCTAATAGTAAAGGTGTAATTTCAATAGGAGAATTAGAGTTTGCTCAATATATGATTGATAAAAAGATACGGAATAACGGATTGATACAACAATTTATTAAAAATTTAGTCCTGAGCAAATAGCCTCCGGATAATGGATTTGAGGTGATAATTTATGAAAAATTTTAATAATAACATTACTTTTATTACTAATTTATTATTGCTTTAATAAGGAGTGAGATAATTAAAGAAAACCATTATGAAATTTCAATGCGCCGTTTAAATTATGGGAATGATGAGAAAATTTCTAATATTGAAGATAAATTTTGACAATGGTAATATAATTATTAAATTAAAAAGTTTGCAGAACAATTTATATTTAGAAACCGTAATAATTTATTACAAAGAGATAGGAGAAATTTATATAAATGGAAAAATTTGTATATTGAAAAATATAAGTAATAGTAAATATATTGATATCAACAGTTATATTTTTGAATATTCTATTAATAATGATTTGCTTTGGATTTTAGGAGAAAAGAATGAAAAATATAACATATCTTCTGGATCATATATGGAAAAATGAATTTATATTTGAAACTGTCATAAAAGACAAGGCTAATAACAAAAAATATATAATTTAAAACGTGAAATAGATATACTATTTGTAGAGCAAGGAAAAATCAGAAGATGGACTTTTTGATCATTAATATTATTTTTAGAATATATTTCTATTAAACGGTTTTAACAGTGTCATAAATTATATGATGAATTTTTCAAAGCCTTTTGACTTGAAAAATGGTTTTCCAGATAAACGGGAACTTGGAAATAAATATAACTTACTTACAAATTATAAAAATCATGAAATATACAGAGGAAGATTCAAGAACAAGGATAAAGATATAATGCTGAAAGAAATAACAAATTCTATAAATATAAGGATAAAAAGAAGCAAAAAGAGAGGATAGGGATAAAAATAGAAACGAAGAAACAGCTTTGTTTTTATAGTTATGTCCATTGTTTTTGTCTATATATATTCTTCTTATAGTTGTATTAATGAAATAAAAAGATATGTTCAAAATACACATGAAAAATTAATAATAACTTTAGCTTAGAAAGAATGACATTAAAAGATGAAACATTGTCCGTATATGAATATACTACTAATAGTACAGGTTATTTATTATGTGAAGGGATAGAAAAATAACATGGACAAATAATTTTAGATATATTGTAGGATATATAGAGTTAAGTAAACAAGGATTATGTAAAGGATATTTCTATATAAATTCAAATGACGAGAAAGATTATAAACGAATTTTAACCAAAAAGAGGTAGAAGAAAAATTTGAAAAGATATTAAATATCAAAAAGTATTGATTTTATAAATATATTTGGAGAGAATTCATTTAATGAAGAAAAATATATCTGAAATAATTTCATTTTATGAATTGGTAACTGGTAGCATACTTTTATATATACTGTTGAATATATTAAATAGTATTATGTATATTATAAAAATAAAAGAATAAAGATTTATGCTCTGATTTTAATAAACGATAATTTAAAATATAATAATTTTAATATGACGGATACCCAAGAAGGCAAAACAGGAAAAAGGTAGTGGAAAGTAGGCATTCCAAAAACAAAGAGCCTGACGGAAAAAGAATTTTACAGGGTTAATGGTACAATAGCAAAAAGTAATAACAGATCCTTTAGAAGCAGGAGCTGCTAGTAATAAATGAAGAAATGTGGAATGTAAAATTAAAAAGATATTTTAATGGAATCTATTAAGATTTAGAGAGGAAAATCCTTTTCAAATACAAATATATTAATCCTATTTTTAACATCTTGAAAATATATTGATGTAAAAATATTACAAAAAGAGCATATGTATATTTTATCAAAAAGTAAATCTGTGACAGTTAGGGAGATTGAAAATGAAAAATTTGAGATTTTTGTTAAACTATTTGTAGTACTGCTAGTTATTTTTGTTTTGAAAGTTATTTTAAAGGAGAAATTATACAGAAAAACTTTTTATGGATATAAATGAATACTATTATCTTGAAAGTGGACCCAGTCCTTTTTATTCAGTAAACATATGTGAGTCAAAAGGTAATTTAGATTGTTTTGTTGTAGAAGAAATTTCAAATCAGGATAAAAATTATTTAATAGGGAAAAATGGAAAAATAACCAATATTTTTATATTAATTATTCAGATAATAATAAAAAAGAAATTTAATTTAACAAAAGAAGAGATAGAAAAATCTCAAAAATTAAATTGGAAAAAGCTAAAAATATATAAATAAATATGGTAAAGATGAATTTAATCTATTTTTACGAAATGTTAGTTGCTAAATTTATAATAGCTTTTATTTTTAGCCCTGTTATTTTAATATTAATTAAATTTAAAAATATATCCAAAATCTTGGGATAAGGAATAGAGATTGGAATAATTAGTGTACTGACCCCAAAAAGTTAGACAAATTAATTTAAATAACCGATAAGGTATAAAAATCTAGTATTTTCAGATAATAGATTGTAAAATAAAGAAACTTGTTGTTAAAGAAGATAAAGTGAAAAAGGTTACTAGTTTTAGGAGTTCTTATAATAAGAAAAACATATTATCATATAATTAAACCTCAATTATAACTTATGATAATCCTTCCCCTAAATTTTATTTAGATTTAACTTCGAAATATAAGTTAATCAATTCTTTGAAACAATAGTTACTTCAGATTATATATTGAATGAAAATCATAATAAATTATATATAAAAAGAAAATAGCAGAGTAAATAATTAAAAGCGGCAGTAGTTAAAAATTGGTTAGGAAGATTATTTAGAGTTAGTAAAAAGTTGAAAACAAAATAATTGGAAAAATGATAAAAAGTAAGAAAATATTTACGCAGTATCTGATGAAAAACAATAAAAAGCCTATCAGGCATATAATTGAGAATAAACGGAAGGAGATGACTGAATTAACAACAAAAGAATTTAATAAAATTTACAAGAAATATTTTTATGAATATTTTGATAAACCATTAAAAAGAAGATGGTTTTTAAAAAGAAGGGTACAATAAATTTCTATAGAATGAATAAATTAGGATTATTGGAATGTCTGAATTTTTCAGAGACATTATGATAGTATGACAGTGAATTTTAGTATCAAACCGATATACTGTGGTGTATCTAAGTACATAATTTTAGGATAAGATTAGAGATTTTAAGAATGGAAAATGATTACTGGTGGGAACTTAAAGATGAGGAAGAGATAAAAAATAATATGGAAAAAATATATTGAAGTGATAAGAAATGATTTATATAAATGGTTTGAAAAATATGAAAATAAAGATGAGTATGTGGAGTTTTATCGTAATTATGGAAACTGGACTAAAATAAATGAATACATAATAAAAGCAACAACATTTGCAAGATTTAAGGAATATGACAATATATTGCCGTATACTGCTAAAAGTAAAAGAAGAATATGAAAAGCTTTCAGAAGAGGAAAAAAGAGACAACATTTTAAGGCTACTTTAAATGAAGCCTTATTACTCGAAGAAAAAGTTAAAAAGAGGGAAAAGAAAGTGTAGATGAATATATTATTGAAAGAGAAAAACAGTCTTTAATAGAACTGGGACTGGATAAAATGTTTAATAAGAAGCAGAAAGTGAAGAAATAAACAGTCTCTTTACATGAAATACAAAGATTTAAAAATATACCTGAAAAACAGTCAATAAAATTTTTATTATTAATTTCTCAAAGCTACCATAATATTTTTACAATTTATCTACATAAAAACTGCCTTCAAGCTGATTATATCTCTTTAAGGCAGTTTTTGCCTATCAATTATCATATACAGCAATATTTCTATTTAGAAAAACTGAAAATTTAAATGAAAAATTGAAATCCTTACAATGAAGTCTATATTTTCAAGCACTTTTCACCACAGCTGGCACTCACCCAGTCCATACTGCTCCATGTCAATTTTTAGCTGAAGGAAATCAGACTTTTTAAATCATAAGTATGTCCGGCATTTTCAATATTTTTCAATAGTATATTCACTGATGCTGAAGTCAAATTTTTCATCAAGCGTTTCTCAAAAATACATTCTGATATTTCTTTCATCTTCAAGAGAAAAACTTTTTACATTATGTTCGTTTCCATTTTCCTGAGGGAAAATATAGAGTATGTCATATCTTCGATCTTTCTTTCCCATAAATCAAATTTACACTGCTACATGAATCAATGTAAGATTCATGAGGGCCTAAACCGAGCCATTTAATATTTTTTTCAAACACTTGTTGATGTTCATTATAACTCCGATTCTAGGCAGTGTTTCAGGTGCATTTCCATAAAGTTTTCCTGAAATTTTTACTGAAATCATACCATTTCCTGTGTATTGTATACATATAATCAGTTTTATAGCCTCCCAGTCACACAGGAGGGGCAACTTCAGATGAAACATTAATTATGGCATAGTCATGATTTTTCTATAATTTCAAAACTTCGATACTGTGCTGAGTCAAATCAATCTCCTTCCAGTGTTTCAGCACACTTTTAGCACTCAAATTCTTCAAGTCCAAGTATATCATTATCAATAGGGCATGCCATAAATTTAATACAGGGCCATCCTGAAATACATTTATTCCATCATAATAATAAGCTCTTATTTTTCCTGTATTTCTGTCAAATATTATCTGTCTGTTGAAAAATCTATTTTTACTTCGGTTTCAGTTTTGATTACATCAAATTTTTAGAAGTACCTTCAAAGAAGGTATTATCTGTTTTTGAAGATTTTCATATTCCTTATAATTATATAGAAGGTGACGGAAGTTTTTCCTGATGAAAAGCAAGCTCAGTACCTGCTTCTAAAAAGTCCTATCTTCAGTTTCCATGAGAAAGTAATATAAAAATCATCATGACATTTTTCGCTTGCAGTTAGGAAAATGTCATTTCTTTTCATGTCTATTTTAACTATCCCTTTTTCTGAAGGATTTATTTTTATATTTTCAATACATCCACTCAGAAAAGTTTTTCCTGCTTTTTAATTTCATAACTGCATATAAAATTATCAAGGCTGATAAAATCGTATCTGTTTTCAACTTCATATTCAGTTTTATCATTATTCAGAGCCTGCATCTTTATAGGTTCAATAGCTTTTCATATTCTAAAAGTGCAGGTGAAGGAACTCTATCAGGATTTACAAGACCATCTGATGACAAAAATTTCCATCATTTGGGGTATCTCCAAAATCTCCTCCATAAGCAAAAATATTTTTCTCCGTTTTTCAGTTGTCTGAAGAATTCCATGGTCACACCATTCCATACAAAGCCTCCCTGTAGCCTTTTTCACGATAAAACAGTTCCCTATAATTCCTTTTATTCCTCCAGGTCCATTTCCCATGGCATGAAGATTTTCACACATTATATGAGGTTTCTTAAGAAAAATCAAGTTTGGCAACTTTTTTCCATCATTTCAATGGAAGTGTACATTGTAGAATGAACATCAGAACCTTTCAGGATCAGTCTGAGGAACTCCTCCATTTGTTTCGAAAATTTCCCTTGTTTCCCTCTTCATAGTGGACAAGTCTGCTGTCATCACGTTTTTCATATAGTCAGCCATAGCGGCATGATTTTTCCGTAACCTGATTCATTTTCCAAGAGACCACATAATAATAGAAGGATGATTTTTATCCCTTCCACCATTCTTTTTAGCCCGGTCTAAAAATGCAGGTTTCCATTCATCAAAATTATTCAGGTAATTTCTTTTTATTAATAATTTCAAAGCCATGAGTTTCAAGATCGGCTTCATCGATTACGTAAAAATCCGTATTCATCACATAAGTCGTAAAAATCTGGGATCATCAGGATAATGAGAAGTACGGATAGCGTTAATGTTATGTTCTTCATCAGGTTCAAATCTTTATCATATCCTCAATTCTTACACTTCTTCCGTAAATAGGATGAAATTCGTAGCGATTCACCCTTCAGCATGATATATTTTCCATTGAAGAGCATCGCACCGTCTTTTTATTTCAATTTTTAAATCCTGTTTTTAATGGAATAATCTGAGTCATTACTCCATTTTCCTTTAAAAACAATATACAATTCATATAAATTTGAGTTTCAGCAGACCATTTTAATATATTTTCCAGTTCATAATGAAAATTGTATTTTTCAATGTCATTTTCAGTAGTACTATGAAGACTACCTAAGGAATATTCTTCTTTAACAAGAAAATGATTGGAATTTATATTTTTAAAAATAATTTCCAGAGAGAAAGAAATTTTCAACTTTTTAGTTTTTCCAGTAATATCTACTTCCAAATCTAGAATTCCATTTTCGTATTTTTCGTCAAGGGGAAGTTTTTGCAAAAATATCATATATATGGTATTCAGGTTGAGAAGTTATACAGACATCCCTGAAAAATACTGTTTAACCACCACATATCCTGATCCTCAAGAATGAATAGACATTCCATTTATGAACTAGCACACAAAGTGTATTTTCTCCCTGAGTTATAAATTCATTAATTTTTAAATTCAGATGGAATACGGCTTCTTGACTGTAACCTGCATAATTTCCGTTTATCCATACATGAAAGGCACTGTCAACTCCTTCAAATTTTTAAATACTGAAGACATTGTTCAAATCTCTGTACTGATATAAAATTTTCTTCTATACACCATACTGGGATTTTAAATTTGGTATGTAGAGGAGGATTTACAGGAAAAGGGATACTGGACATTTGTATACCATGGTCTGTCGTAACCTTCCATCTGCCAGCTTGAAGGGACATATATTGTATTCCAGTTACTGTCATCAAATTCAGACAGGAAAATTTTTCCAGAGAAATTATGATATTCAGTGTACAGGCATTTTGCCAGTTTCCGTTAAGAAGTTTAAATCCGTTAGAAAAATTTCTATCGTAAGTTTTAGCTTTTTCCATTGAATTATAGCTAAAAAGTTGAACAGGGGTTCTAATCTGTTAATTCCCAAAATACTTCAAATCTTCTAAATTTTTATTAGTATATCATGATTTATTCCTTTCAAATAAAAATTAGTCAATAATATAAAAACTATATTTATTCATTTATTAAAATTTTATTCATATAAAATAGTCATTCATCAAGAAAATCAAAAAGATTATTTTTTCTGAATTCATTTCTGTTTTAAATTGTAAAATTTTAAATAACTTATAAATATAGTTTTATATATTAACTTTTAATTTCTTTTAAAATAGCTTTTTATATTATTAATCTTTTTATGTTCATTGATTATTTTATTTGCCAGTTCACTAGAACTTCTCGTATCTTGCCAGAGACATGATAAAGTATCCTCTTCCTGTGTCATTGCCTTCAGGTCGTTGGCATATTTAAATGTTTCAGCCATAGGAGCTTCAGCCATTATTTTCTGTTTTGTACCTTTATGGGCTTCCACTCCATTACTCTACCTACGTTTCTTTGTTTATATGCTCCCCATAATGTCTCCCACATATTCTTCGGGGATTATAATTGTAAGTTCCATAATTGGTTTCAAGAAGTACAGGTTTTTGCTTCCAGCATTCCTTTTTGAAAGCAAGGTTTGCGGCCACTTTAAAATGACATTTCAGAGAATCGACATCATGATAGGATCCGTCATGCAAAGTTCAGCTTTTTATATTTGTTAGCCGAGAATCCTGCAAGAACACCTTGCGAAAGAGATTCACGAAGACCTTTTTCTACAGCTGGAATATAAGATTTTGGAACACTTCTCCCACTACAGTTTTCTTCAAAATGTAAAAATGTTCTTCTGAAGGAGAAAATTTAATTTTAACATCTCCATATTGTCCATATCCACCAGACTGTTTCTTATATTTTCCCTGCACATCAGAAGTACCTTTTAATTGTTTCCCTGTAAGGAACTTTTTAAGTTCTTCGATTTTAACTTCCACTCCAAATTTATTTTTAAGTTTATCAATCAGGGTAGTCGTATGAAGCTCTCCCTGTACTTCCAGTACAGTCTGTCCAGTTTCCATATTTCTGTGCCATGCAGTGAAGGATCTTCTTCTGTAAGTTTCTGAAGTCCTGAAGATATCATCATCATTTTTATGTTAATGGCTCAATTGCTACAAAGCATCTGTGCCTTAGGAAAGTTATATTTGGTACAGCAGCTTCTTTCTCGCTGTTAGCAAGCGTATCAGAAGTCTGAGTCTGAAGAAGTTTAGTGAATATTACGATATCTCCGTATACAGCTTTAGGGAAGTTCATCCAGTTTATTTACAACCATAGTAGATATTTTTCCAACTCTTCCTTTTATTCTTTTTATTTATATTATATATATCGCTGTCAGCTTTCAGTTCGCCCTGAAAGGATTTTTACATAGAAATTTTTCCAAGGAATGAGTCTATAACTGTTTTAAAATGTCTGACATACAAATTCCTTCTTATCAGGATTTACTGTTATCTTTTTGGTGCAGGCAGATAGTCTCTCACCATATCAAATGTGGTATGTAAACCTATATTTTTAAAATGTGGAACCGCAGATAACAGGAATTACATCACAGTTAAACACTCCATCTCTCAGCCCTTTATGTATTTCTGCAGTAGTAAATTCTTCACCGTTAAAAATTTATCCATTAATTCTTCATTTGTTTCTGCAACAGCTTCAAGAGCATATCTCTTACAGGAGTTACAGCATCGTGCATATTTTTCAGGTATGGAAGCATTGTGGCATTCTTTTCCGTCATATTCTCTTGCGTACATGTCAACTACATTAATAGGACCTTTGAAAGTCCTCGCCCTTCCCCCATGGAACATGGAATGGAGCTATTCTTTTTCCATATTTTCTCTCAGCTGTGAAAGTATCATAATCTGCCTTTTCGCTGTCTATCATTTGTTACAAATATAAATCTTGGAATGCTTCTGCAGTCTGCAAGTTCAAGTGAAGTTCTCAGTTCCAACAGAAAGATCAGTTGTCCCGTCAACTATAACTAATTGCATCGTCTGGCGGCAGGACCTGACTCAAGTTCTCCAAAAAGTCAGAATATCCTGGAATATCAAGAAAATTAAATTTAAAGACTGATACTCCACAGCATGTAAAAGTAGTATCACTCACTTATCTTAACTGTATCATTAGGGATTGGAAATTCTTGTCGTAGTCCGGCAGTAAATTCAAAGCTTCTGTGCGTATACTTTTCTGCACCGCTATGTCCTAGGATTGCTACATTCCTAATACTGTACTCTCGTAAATTCTCCTGATGTCTCCTCTCAAACCCAGTAATCAAGCTACGGTTTCACAAATATATTAAATTAGCTAAAATCTTTACTATTATAATTATAACTCGATTTTCACTAAAAGAAAAGACCTTGATAATGATATCAATTAAAGTATTACTTACTTGACAAAAACATTAAAATAAAGTATTATTCTAATGATAACGAAATATGGAATGGAGGGCTGTATGAAGTCAATTCAAATTCAGTAGGGGAGCCCTGAAGAAAAATAATGGTAGGAACATTTTTATTATTGTAATAGTAATTTTAGCTCTGCTATTTGCTTTTTAAAAGACAGAATATCTGATTCTTTCAGATTTGTGGATGGAGTAACGCAGATAATTAATCAAAACTAGTTAATGTGAAATAAGATTTATACTCAGACATAAGTTTAAATCGAAAGTGAGGATATAAGTTATACGACAGATGATATAGAAAGATAGAGATTTTGAACTAGAAAAGTAGAAGTGGAAAAATATGGAACTTTGATTTAAAAAGGAAAATGAAAAACTGAGCAGAATTAGGAATGAGACTAAAGCTCCATCTGATACATAGCGAGCAGATGTTGCATTAGTTGAAAATTTCAATGCTTCAGAAAGAATTTTTATTGATAAAGTAAGAATCAGGAATAGAAGTAAATCTTCCTGTCATGTACGATGGATTTCCTATAGGAAAAGTAGTTAAAGTTGAGAAAAATTATTCGGAGTAACTTTGCTCAAGTAAGAGTTCCAGACTAAGTATAATTCTGTACGAATTAATACACAGATACTGAGGAAGGCAAATGGAACTCTTTCAATAATTAGCTAATGAAGATATAAATGTCAAAGGTTCTTTGATATAGCATCAGAGTAAGTGATATATTTCAGAGAGGACTTCAAAATTGGAACATTTTATATTAGAACTAATGCATTTAAAGCAGATTAAGGAAATGAGTTTTAAACCATCTTATAACATTTATGACATTCAGGATGTACTTGTGTATAAGTGGAGCAAAAATAATTTTGTAAATCAGGAAATACAGAAACAGATTGATATTGAAATAGAAGAAGAGTACAGGAAACGACACAGGCAAACTAAAGGCTTGTTAACTATATATATGAAATACAGTTAAAACTGTGTTTAATTAACCAAATTTAAAATTACTCAAAGAGGTGAAAAGATGCTACTTAAAATATATCAATAACTCAGAGAGTGTTATTTTGTACTACTAGTATCAATTTTTCTTTTTCAAAAGAATTCTGGGATTTTTACTGTTAATGTAACGGAATCTGTATTGATATATATGGTTCTACTAAATCAAAAAGGATATATTATGACATATGGTGGCGGCGCATGAAACTCCAGATAACTTCTCCCAAATGTAAATAAGGAGAAGTTTTAACATTTAGACCAGGAAGTGAGCACAATATATTATCCATCGCTAAAACAGACTGTTAACTCAGAAAACTCTCAAGGACTGAAGCAAATATATTAGTATTTAACAAGCTGAGCAACCTGTCAAGTACACAGACAAAAATGGAGATACATTTACATTTTCAAATTCAAAACTAATTTCCATAAGAGTAAAGGTTATTAGTAAATTTTAGAATTACTCAACTTCTAATGGATATTCATCATACAAAAAGACAATAACGATAGTAAGAGATGGGCGAAAGTTCTCAAAGTTACTTATAGTTTATCTAATTTTAGATAAAAGTTTTTAACTGGTAGGAAAAACATGATATTTTAAAATCAAAATGTCTAATATTAGAAAGATTTGAATGAAGCAGATTTTGTTGACAGTAGTTTTAGGTAAAGAAAGACTTTGGAGTTTCAGGAGTGGCATTTGGGTAAGAAAATCCAGAGAAATCTCATTACATTAAATCTTTAAAGTATTTCGCTGAGATAACTTTTATATGGGTACTATACAATAGTAGAAACAGAGCTTATAAAGAATTTTCAGCAATATTATGAAGAATATTGAGAAAATTGGAAATTTCTTTATATATTTTAGATAGTGTAAATAAAATTTGATATAAATTATGAAAATAGTTTTTTAATAAATGGAAGAAATTTTTGATTTTATAAATAGACTAGAGAAACTGAAAATGGCATATAAGTACTATATAGTTTTAACTTTTCTCAGGAAAGAATTATGTTAGAACAGGGAATATATGATATCTGATGGAAAATAAATAGACTTGGCTTCTGATTTTCACAGATATATAGGGAGATTGGATGCTCCATAAAGAAAATGCAGGTCATATTGATACAGGAAAAGATGGAGACAGTATCATTATTCTTTAAGAAAAATAGTGAAATTTTTGAAAATTACATAAATAAAAATTTACAGGTAGATAGAAATTATTTATTGTGGAGGTTATGATGATGAAGGGTAAAAGATTGCAGATTACATTAATGTGGGATGAATTAATTTGGATCGAAGTCGAAAAATCAAAAAGCGCTGTTATAAAAAGAACTTTATGAAAGGTATTAAAAATAGCAATTCTGTGAAAAATGAGGAATTAGGACTTAGATGATATTTATGCAAGAGAAAAATGGGTTCCAACAGGAATAGGAAAAGGTGTAGCTTTACCGCATGCCAAAACAAGGCTGTAGATGATCTTATGAAAGAACTTTTCAGTATTTCTAAAAGTGGAATAGAATAGATTCTCTTGATGAAGAAAATGTATATATATGTTTCTATGTCCTGAAGAAATACACAGGAATATTTTAAAAGTTCTGTAAGGAATTTCCAGATGGATTAAAGAGAGATAAATTCAGGAAAATCTTTCAAAAAGCGAAAACAGGAAGAAAATAGTTGAAATAATTAAAATGGAAGAAAAATTAAAGATGATGTTTAGAAAATAAAATGTATGAGTATGAAATTAAAAGTTATATAAAAAGGGAAAAATTATGAATGTCCATTTTGCGGAGGTGAGAATGCCAAAGTAATAGATAGTAGGGCATATTCTGAGTGGAAACTCTATAAAAAGACGTCGAGAATGTGAAGATTGTAAAAAGATTTTACTACACATGAAAAAGTTGTGGAGCTAACTTTTATATGTAATAAAAGACAGGAACAAAACAGTCTTATTCGAGAGAAAAGGTTCGTAAAAGGAATTTCACGTTCTCTAGTAAAAGAAGAGTTGATTCTGAAAAGAATTGAAGAGGCAATAGAGCAAAATTGAGGAGAATCTTACAGAAATATTCAGGTGAAATAAAATCAGACACGTTTAGGAAATATAATAATGTCAGTATCTTCTTAAGCTTGATGAAATAGCCCATGTCTGAGATTTGCGTCTGTTTATAAAGGTTGACTGTTTAGAAAGCTTTATAAAAGATTGATAAGAAAAGAAAAGTAGCTTAATAATGTAAATTAAGGAGAAAAATAAATGGGAAAGAAAAATTATTTATCGTCGTGAATATTGTATCATATAGTTGGAATGATTTTTATATCAGGCATTTATATATATCTGATGAAAGAGAGCCTAAATACTGAAATAATGATGTTAGAAGAAAAAGTAAATGAATATACTGGAGAAAAAATTTACAGAAAGTAAAATCATGATTTCAGTGAGGAAAGAAAAATTGAAAGATTAGCAAGAGATAGGCTGAATATGAAAAGAAGGAGATTGTTTATAAAGTCGTTGATTAGAATAAATAAAATTAGAATTTAAAACTTTAATCAATGAATTGATAAATGAAAGAAAATATATTTTGACTTATATGGTTTATTGGAAGAGAATTTGAAAACATTTTGAAATAGAAGGCGAAAAGGATATATATATATTCAGAGGAAATAAAAATATATTATTTAATACGTCTATATCAACAACTTATTTATTGTCTTGAATTTCATCATAAAAACAGTTTTAGGACAGAAAAATAACGATTATTAAAATAGGCTAATTTTAGTACTACTGTTTTATAGTTCTGTTTGCTTTTATTTCATGATGAAAGATATAAAATTTTGATTAAAAGGTAAGGAAATAATTTCGGGAAAATTGAAAAATAAACATGGACAGAATAAAAAGCAGCAATAATGAAAATAGACAAAGTAAAAGGGAAATAGATATGACAGATATCTGAATTATATCTGATGACAACAGGATGATTAAGCTTAGACTGAATATGAGATAATTGTCTGTTTGTTTTGAAAATTATTCAAAATAATATAAAGGAGTTTATTATAGTTAATACTACATGAAGGAAGTGAAAAAGTTGACTTTTGCAGCAAATTAATCTATTTGTTTGTTTTGACTATATTTGCAGAAAAGATGCAGCAACAGGCTCTTGTGAAGGTTTATGCTTCGCATCGGCTTTTTGATTACACTTCACCATGGCAATATGGACAGAGTGGAAATTCTACGGCTACTGGATTTATAATTGATGGAATGAATTATAACTAATGCTCATGCAGTTTTTAAGTTTAAATTTTTCACAGATAAGAAAAGAGTTCATATAAAGCACTTGGTAAAATTTATTTCAGAGGAATATGATCTCGCTTTTAGTTGAAATTGAGGATAAATCTTTTTAATGGAACAGTTCCATTAAAATGGGAACGATACCGTAATTCAGGAAAGACTAACTGTATCGGGTATCCGTGGAGGAGATAAGTTAAGTACAACACGAGGAATTGTTTCAAGAATGGAACATAACACATATACACTGACTACTAAGAAATTTCTTATAGGACAGACTGATACGGCAATAAACAGCGGTACAGTGGAGCCCTGTTGTAAGTAAAGGAAAAAGTGGTAGGAGTTGCCTTTGCAGGGCTAAATTCAGCAGATAATATAGGTTATTTTATACCTGTAAATATATTAAACAATTTCCTTGATGATATAAAGGATGGAAAAAATATGATGGTCCACTGCTTTAGGACTGGAATGGTCAGAACTTGAAAAGTCCTTCTCATAGAAAAATGCTTGGATTAGAAAAATAAATCAGGTGGAATATCATATAAAGAAAGTGTTTAAAAATTTCACCATTTGAAGGAGTTCTTCATGATAGTACTTATGAAACTAGATAATTATCCTATGAATATGATGGAAATATGATGGAATTTAGAGATGACAGACTATCCTTTATGTGGAATCAGCAAAAAGATATGGAGATAGTTTGGATTATGAAATTTATAAGAGATAAAAAGACTAAAACAGGTCAAGTAAAATTAAATAAAAGGATATAGAATATACAGCTGTGACAAATGTTACAATTGAAAACTCCGCCCTTCTTACCTAGTTATATGGAGGATTACTGTTTGGACCACTTACATCGAAAATTATATGGCGAGGAACTATTACTGTACTGGGGTCTGTGTATGACAAGGAAGAATTATATAGGATTATAAACAGCTGGTTGTACTTGTCAGAGTACTACCTTTGTGACGTTAATTTAGATATTCAGATGCAGAATGATATAGTAAAAGTGAATGGAGATATAAAGATTTTAGAGATTTTTGCTCAGTAAAATAATGTAAATCGGTTATTATTTTTGAAATGACAAAGGTGATGAAATAGTTCTAGATGTTAAAGAGTGGCGGCACGGAAGGCAGCTGATGCAAAACTACAATGAACCTCAGATATGTCAGATGATATAAGATAAAAGGGAAGGATGAAGAAATGGTAGAATATAGCCATTAGGCATGCATTGGAGAAAGTTTTCAGAGTATATCTCTATTTTGGGGAGTAGATTGCAGTAACAGTTTTGTTCTCATTAACAGTCTCAAATGGGCTTGAGATATGATAACTTCATTATTGACTCTGAGTCCTCATATACAGATAAAAGTACTAAGGGAAAAGCTTTTTGAAAATTATAAGGATGTAATAGAAAAACAGGAATAAAAGATGTAAAAAGCAGTTATTCCACAAATAAATAGCCAGTCTATTATAAAATTTGATAATTTTGCGAAGGAGTGGCAAAAGGTATAGATGCAGAAAATGTAAAAATGACCTAAATCTGAGAATAGTTAAAAGGAAATAGTAATATTTCAGAATTAAATTCAATACTTATTGGAGAAGGTCTTTCAAAAGAAATGAGGTTAAAAAGTTGGAGATGAGTTAAGCTCGGTTTTCAGCTGAAAATAAAATTAAAAACTTATCGTAAGAGGAATATTTAAAACAGTTTCTTGACTGTGATGCCAATCTTAATAATAATGCCCTAAAAACAATGCAGATATTGGGAGAACAGAGTCGCTACAGAATCGGAATTAAGACAGGAAACCCCATTGAGGAAGTGGAAGCTGAAGTTCATGGAAAACTTCAAAATGATAATTTCAGTATTGTAGCTGGAAAACAATTAATCAGAATCTTCTAAGTGCGGTTCATTTTGAAAAAATCTTGTCCTGATTGCAATATTGAGCTTACTTTTTAATGGCTGGCATGTTTTGCAGTATCAGTTGTTTTTAAAATATGATTGTATAGGAAAAAGATAAAGGATATAGGTATATTAAAATCAATAGGATATACAAACAGCCATATAAAGAAAATATATTTACAATGAGGGTCCTCATAATAGGTGTTTCAGGAATGATTCTGGCAAGTATATTTTCTCCTGTTATATTACTGGTATTGAAACAGCTGTTTAAGATGCTGCCTTGGAAACTCTTACTATTATCTGGAAGAATTACCTCTGTATATTTCTGTAAAAGGAACTTTTAATAATATATATAGTGGCATTTGCAGTTGTATTTATTTCTACCAAATTTATCCTGCGGCAAGAGCGGCAAAGATGAAACCGATTGGAGGCATTAAAATATGAGTAATAAGATAATTGAATTGATGTGAACAAAATATATAAGACAAAAGCTGAAGAAATATATATACTAGAAAAATATAAATTTATCTTTTTCAAAAGGAAATTTTCAATGTCAATACAGGAAAAATCAGGAAGTGGAAAGACAAGCTTTTATTGAATATACTGGGTCTTCTGGACGTTCCTACAAATGGTGATATGTTTATTGACGATAAATTATAAGAATGATAAAAATAGAATAAGAAATGATAGGTTTTGTTTTCAGTTTCACTATCTTCTTAGTCGAATTTACAGCGCTGAAAATGTCATGATGCCTGCACCTATTAATAAAAATCTTGATAGAAGGAAATAGAGCATTGAGAACTTCTGACTCTTGTCGGATTAAGTGAAAGATAAAACATAAAGCCTCTTGAACTTTCAGGTGGAGAAAAAGCAGAGAGTTGCCATTCGCAAGGTCAATGATAAACAATCCGGAAATAATACTTGCAGATGAGCCGACAGGGGAATCTGGACACAGAAACTCAAGTTTAGTGATAAATAACCTATTTAAGAAAATCAATGAAGAGAAAAAAACAGTCGATTATAATAGTTACTCACAGTCTTGAGCTTGCAAATCTGGCTGAATACAAGTATAAGATAGAAAAGGTGAATTTAATAAAGTCCTATAATGAAAAAGATTTATATGCATTATGATATGGATGCCTTTTTGCTTCTGTTGAACAGGAGGAAAATCCGCATTAAGAGGAATTCCTATTGCAGTAGGACATGGAGATTGTAACGACTGCAAGCTATGAAAGCAAGGAAATTTGGAGTGAAATCTGCATGCCTGTAAGTACTGCAAAAGCTCTGTCGCATTTTAAAACTTGTGCCTGTGAGAAAAAGTTACTATGGAAAAGTTGGAAGAAATACAGCAGCTTATTCTGAAAAATAACTAGACAAATGTGAATTCACTTCAATAGAATGGAAGGATATATAGAAATTACTGATTTTATAAAAAGGTCGTGATATAAAATATATTGAAAAATTTGCTGAAAGATTCGAAAACATATTTATAGAAATATAAAACTGAAATGTTCTGTGGGAATTGGATTCAGTAAAGTCAGTGCAAAAATCATAAGTGACATAAATAAACTGGACAATTGTTTCATTTTCAAAAATAGGAACATTTTCTCAGATCATGTAATGGATAAGAATCTGTCCATTATTCCGAGGTGGAACAAAGAGAACTGCTGGGATTATTGCTAACATAAAACAGTATCTGAACTTTTATAAGATAGAAAAAGGAACTTGTAAAAAGTTTGGAAGTAACAGGGGAGAATATTTGTACAATGTCATTAGAGGACAGCAGTTTTCTGAGATAGATAATAACAGAAAAGACAGTCTTATGGACATGAAGTCACTCTCAACCAGTCTATGAGATGAGTATTATGGCACTGGAGGAAGAATTAAGGGATCAGGCAGAAAAATTAAGTCACAGGCTTAAAGAATACAGGGAATTTGCAGAAACTGTGACATTGAAAATAAGATATGCCAATTTTTCTTACTTACCAAGAGCGAAGATATCAAAAATCCTACAGATAAAATGGAAGAAACATTGAATGCGGCAATGGAAAACTTTAGAAATTTAAAGAAAAGGATGAAGTAAGACTGATAGGGAGTTCAGCTGAGCTCCATAACAAAAAGTAGTATTGTAGCAGCTTTACTTTTTAAGGATATGGAAAAACATGACCAGAAGTTATAGTATGGAATAATCAATAGATTTAAGGAGAAAAATGGAATTTTATAAAAGACTGATAATAGCAAATATTGGAAAAACAACGATTGGAGGAATAATCATCTTCTGTTGAAACTCAAATCAGGGGCATGATCTGACACAAAAAGCAGAAGAGCAGAGTTAGAAGAACTTTTGATTCAATTCTTTAAAAAGGATTACAGTACCAGAATAATTATGAAATAAATTGCTTGAAATAATGGCAGTAAAATGTTGTATACTTAAAAAGAAATATATTACTGCTATCTTTTTAATGGAGAAATTAGAAGAGGAAGGTTGAACATGAATATTGAAAAATCTATATCCTGAAAAAGTTTTCATTATTTTGCTGAAATTTCAAAATACTGAGAGCATCAAGGAGAAACAGATTAGTGACTGAGCATGTGAAATCGCAAAAGAACGAAAGCTGAGAGTTATACAGGATGAACATAATAATGTAATCTAAAGAAAGAAAAGCAACAGAAGGATATGAAGATTTTCACCGCTGATTCTTCAAGGACACATGGATATGGTGTGGGACAAAAGATACAGAATTTGACTTTTTCCACACAGGGTATTGAGCTAATAAAAAGATGGGAATTTTCTGAAGGCAAGAGGAACTACCTTGGTGCAGATAATGGGATTGCCGTTGCATATGCGATTAGCTATACTTGACAGTGATGATATAAAACATCCTGCATTGGAAATAGTAATAACAACAGATGAAGAAAGATGGAATGTCAGGAGTAAATAATCTTGATTTTGCTGAATTTGATGGAAAAACTCTTATAAATCTGGATACAGAAGAATATGGGGAAGTGGGCTGTAAGAGTGCAGGTGGAGCAAGAACAGAAACAAAATTTATATTTGAGATATGGGAAAGATTATACTCCTGTTTCTATGAGAGGTGAAAGGGTCTTTCAGGTGGACATTCAGGAGCACAAATTCATGAAAATTTAGGAAATTCCATAAAAATATTATCAGAAGTGCTTTATCATCTGAGTAAAAGATATGAAATGTCCCATATTCACATTAATGGTGGAGGAAAAGTAAATGCAATACCTAGGGAAGCAATTGCTGAAATAGCTTTAAAACTTGACGGAGATAGTATTGATGAATTGAAAAAGCTTGCAGGACTTGCATTTGAAAATATATTAAAAAGATTTTAAGGTTTCTGACAAATCACCTGTATTAATAGTTGAAAAATGGAGGATCAAAAATGTAAAAGGTTCTTTTTCAGGAATTTCCCTAGGAGACACATCGAATATAATAACCTTCCTTCATGAATTTCCTAATGGTACTCTACAAATGAGCAGACATATAGAAGGGCTTGTACAGACTTCCACAACTTAGGATTTATAAATACTGAAATTGTTGACGGAAATGCTAAAATAAAAAGTTCAGTCATTGGCAAGAAGTATGGAGAATGCTCCACTGAATAAACTGGTGGAGGAAATTACAGAACTGACAAGAAAAACATGATGCAAACATAAAAATAGCATCTTCAAATCCACCTTTGAGAATATAAGGAAAATTCAAAAATCAGAGACTGATAGCGAAATCCTTTAAGGAACTTACAGGAAAGAAACCTGTTATAAAAGGCAATACATGCAGGTCTGAAATGTGGTATTTTACTGAGAATATAAAAATGCTGATGTAGTATCAATAGGGACTAAATATTTGGAGCACATACTCCTGAAGAAAGAATGGATATAAAATCTGTAGGTGAAACATGGGAGTGGATATTAAAAAATTTTGGAAAACTATAATATAAAGGAAGAATAAGATAGAAAAATTCATGAAAAACAGAGAAAATGAAAAATAAATGAAATAATAGTTGTGGAAGGACGTGATGATGTAACGGCGGTAAAAAGAGTGGCAGATGCTCCAGATAATACAGCTGAATGGCTTTTCAGGATTAACTGTAAAATCAATAAAATAAACTTAAGGCATTGTCTGAAAGAAATGATTTGATTTTATTGACAGATCCTGATTATGCAGGGATAGAGCTGTTATTGATATCGAACATAAAACATGTCTTTGTGAGTAGGAAAAATGCAACGAAAAAGATAATATAGAGATTGAAAAATGCATCTGACGATGCTATAAGAGAAAGCACTTTCACATATTCTAGTTTCTGAAAACTCTAAAAGTAAAAATACAACTTTTACAATGGAAGATCTTATAGAAAACAGGCTATGCAGTGGAAAAGATTCAAAGGAAAAAGAGTAATGCTGGGAGATATAATAAAAGCATAGGTTACTATAATTCAAAACAGCTTTTAAACGCATTGAATTCATTTAATATTACAAGAAATGAATTTGAAGAATCAATAAAAATTGAAACATAAATAGAACCTGTCTAGACTTTCTCAATAAAATGAGAAGTTAAGACAGGTATTTTATTTAATGTGATTAATTAACAATATTTATAATGTAATGGGTATCCTTTCTTATTATGATCTTTCTGTTTTTCTTTATATTTTTCTTGCTTGTCTTTCAGTCTTTCTGATAAGTCGTCAATTGCAGCATACAAATCTGTATTTCTTGCTTCAACCTTAATTTTAGTACCGCTATAAACAAGACCATCAGCTTTATGAACTTCCCCTCGACTTTTTCTGCTCAACAGTCAGGACAACATCGACTTCAGTTATAGCATCTGTATACTTGAAGATTTTACTAATTTTTCCTCAGTATAATTTTTAATTGCATCTGTAATTTTTCAATTGCTTTCCGCTAACAATGATTTTTCATAAAAATCACTCCTCTCTTAATTGTCATTAATATTATACCCTCAGAAATTATATAAGTCAATAATGTTAAAACTGATATAATCATCATTTATTTTTAATGTGTAGATTAATAATAAAAATAAATAAAATGGCAGTCAAATATCAAAAAAATTATAATGACTATTGATTATAAGAAAAAAATGTGATAAAAATAATAGAAGAAAAACAAATTTAAAAATCTTGGAGGTAAAAAATGAAAAATTCCTGAGGCAGTAGGGCCTTATTCAGCCTACAGATTAGTAGGAGATTATTTATATATCTCAGGGACAGTTAGGGATAAAACCCCTGAAAACTCAAACGATTGACTCTGATACAGTAGAAGGGCAGGCAAAACAGGCACTTGAAAAATATGAAGGCAATTCTTGAGAATAACGGATTGACAATGAATAATGTCATAAAAAAACGACAGTATTGCTTGATAATATTGCAGACTTTTGTAGCTGTAAATAAAATTTATGCTGAATATTTTGAAGCACCTTATCCAGCAAGATCAGCTTTTGAAGTTGGTAAACTTCCTAAAGAAGGGACTTGTTGAAAATAGAAGCAATTAGCTTATGTAAAATAAAAATTTTATATTATAATGTCAAAACCCTTCTCATATATAAAATATATGGAAGGTTTAATATATTATATTTGAAATTAATTTATAAATTTAGTATAATCAATCTAGTAAAATTGAAAATAAAAAATATAACTAAAAAATGGAGAAAAAAATGAAAAGATTTAGAGAATCAATGTGTTGCTATATGAAATTGTAAGTTTGCTGCTTAATGTTATTGATAGTTAGGTGCAAGCTTATTTGTGTTTATATAGCTGCACCTGACAACTCTAAATTTTAAAATGATATATAGAGCTTTCAGGTAATATAATGAAAGCTCTTTATTTTGAAAAAAGTTGTGGCTATATAGAATCAAATTTATTATAGTATAAGTTATTAAGTGATCGTTGAAAGGAGATACTAAATGAGAGAAAAAGAAGATTTACAGGAAAATTCTTGAAAAAAAGAATTTAAATGGTTTCATGAAAAATCCTGAGTTATCCTTTGAAGAATATGAAACAACAAAAAGGATTAAAGAAATTTTTGAAAAGAGAAAAAACATTGAAATACTGGATATTCCTTTGAAAAACAGGGGTAGTTGCAATAGTAAGAGGAAAAGAAGAAGGACCTGTCATTGCAGTTAGAGGTGATATTGATGCTCTTCCTATACAGGAAGAAACAGATTTAAAGCTACAAATCTAGAGTAAAAGGGAAAAATGCATGCATGTGGACATGATTATCATCTGACATCAATTATAGGAACAGCAATTTTACTAAGAGATAATGCTGATAAAAATAAAAGGTGCCGTTAAACTAATTTTTCAGCCTGCAGAAGAAATATTTTTCAGGGAGCCCTGCATATAATAGAAAGTGGAGTATTAGATGATGTGAATTTAATTTTTGGAATTCATTGTACAAGAGAGTTTCCATTGGGAACAGTGGGAATTGTAAAGGAAGTGTATCAGCGGCTGTTGACAGATTTAAGATTGAATTGAAAAGGTTTTGGAACTCATGCAGCACATCCTGAATTAGGAAAAGATCCAATTGTAGCAGGAAGCACTCTTGTAAATTCTTTACAAACAATAATCAGTAGAAATATAAATCCATTTTCAGTTGGATTAATAAGTGTGACTCATTTTTCATCAGGAAATACATGGAATGTGATCCCTGAAACAGCTTTTATTGAAGGAACAGTCAGAACATTGGATAAAAATCAGAGAAAATTTATTAAAGAAAAAGAATTTATGATGTTGCCAAATATATTTCAGAGGCTTATCAGATTAAAGAAGAAATAGAATGGATTACAGGACCATCGACAGCTGATAATGATGAAGAGTGGAGTGAATTTGCAAAAAGTTGCTAAAAAGAGAAATTTGATTGTAGAACCTTCCGTGAAAAACACTTGGAGGAGAAGATTTCGCATTTTATCAGGAGAAAATAAAAGGGGTATTTATTCATATAGGGACGGATAAATCATATCCTAATCATCACCCAAAGTTTAAGATCAATCCAAAAAGCCTTATCCTTAACATCAGGATTTCTGGCAGAGCTTTTATTAAAGGCAACAAATGAACTAAACAGAGAAATAAACAGACTGTAATATATAGTAAAAAGATTATTTATAATAATGAAAAATTAAATTAATTTATAAAAAATAAAAATATATATGGAGTAAAAAATGAAAAGAAGATTATTAACAGTAGTTTCAGCAATACTAGTATTATTTGTGGTGGCAAGTTGCGGAAAGAAAAACGGAACAGATACAGGTAATGGTTCAGATAAAAAGATTATAAAGTATGGTAAGGCAGCAGGACCTTATACAGTATTATTTGAACAGGCTATTATCCCAATTTTGGAGGGATATAAATTTGAAGTTGTTGAATTTTCAGATTTATTGCAAAATGATACAGCTTTTAAACGAAGGTGATATAGATGTCAATGTAGAACAGCATACAGCATATATGAACAATTTTTAATGAATCTCAGAAAGGTAATTTAGTTGCCTTGACACCTATTCCAACAGTTCCAGCAGGTATTTTTCAAGTAAACATAAAAAGTCTTAATGAATTAAAAAGACGGAGCGAAAATTGCAATACCTAGTGATGCATCAGAATGCTGCAAGAGGTTATGCTCTTTTACAGAAAGCAGGATGGATAAAAATTGAATGAAAAATGTAGAAATTGCAAAAAGCGACTCAAAAAGGATATAAAGGAAAAATCCTCATAAATTAGAAATAGTTGAAATGGATTCATCAAATATTCCACGTTCGCTAGATGACTTTGATTTTTGCGGTTATTCCAGGAAGTAGAGTTTATAATGCAGGGATAGATGCTTCTACAGTACTTTTACAGGAAAAATATCCTACCGCATCTGCTTTTACAGGTTGTTGTAAAAAGGTAATGAAAATAGTGAGTGGGCAAAAGCTATAGTAGAAGCTTATCATTCAGATGAATTTAAAAATATCTGGATGAAAATAATAAGGGATTATGGTTTGTTCCTGAAAAATAAATAGGAAATTAAATAAAATGAGAATATAATGACTAAATAGAACATGATCTTTAAATCTGAAAAATTTTTGTTTATAATGATTTTTAGGTCGTGTTCTAAATTTTAAAAAGAACCCAAGGAAAGGAAAAAGACAGTGATTGAAATTTTAAATGTCGAAAAAAGTATTTAAAAACAAAAAAATTAGAAGTTCATGCTTTAAGAAATGTTTCTTTAAAGGTAGAAAAAAGGAGATATTTTTGGAATAGTTGGATATTCCGGTGCGGTAAATCAACTTTGTTACGTCTAGTAAATTTGCTTGAAAAAACCTACTAGTGGAAGTGAAAAAATAGAAGAAAAGAGAAATTATAAATTTATCAGAAAAAGAACTTAACATATTAAGAAAAATATAGGAATGGTTTTTCAGCAATTTAATTTGCTGGAATCACAGACAGTCTATCAAAATTTAAAAATACCTCTTATAATTTCTGGGGCTCCTAAAAATAGCATAGATAAGAGGATAGAAGAATTACTTGATTTTGTTGGGACTGAAAGATAAGAAAAATTCATCTGTTTCAAAAACTTTCAGGGAGGTCAGAAACAAAGAATAGGTATAGCTAGAGCATTAGCTACACATCCAAAAATTCTTCTTTGCGATGAAGCTACAAGTGCTCTTGATCCGAAAAACTACAAAGTCTATTCTTCAATTACTGAAAAATAAATAATGAATTTGGTATTACAATACTTCTCATTACTCATGAAATGGAAGTAGTAAAGGAAATATGCAATAAGGTGGCTGTAATGCAGGATGGCGAAATAAAGGAACAGGAAATATTATTGAAATTTTTACAAATCCTCAGGAGAATATTACAAAAAAACTTTATAAGTTCAATTATTAATAACAATATACCTGAATCTTTAAAAAGAAGAACTGGATTTAAACCTGCCTGTTGTAAAATTGACATTTCTGGGAGAAAAAAATCTGGGCAACCTTTAATATCTGAAATAAACAAAAAAATTTGATATAAGTACAAAAATATTATCTGCATCAGTAAATGAACTTAGTAATACTATATTAGGAGTTCTTGTTGTACAGCTTGAAGGAAATCCAGCAATTATAAAATGAAGTTGAGGAGTTTATAAAAATAGAGGAGTAAAAATTGAAAGGATGGAAATAATATGATTGAAAAATGGTTGAATATAACTTCGGACAAATTAATGACATCAGCAATACAGACTGTTTATATGGTGGGATGGTCACTGTTTTTGGAGCCTTCATTGGAATACCTCTTGGGCTTATACTTGTTTTAACAAGAAAAGGAGGATTGAGAGAAAATAAAATTGTATATTTTATTATAAATACAGCGGTTAATCTTGTACGTTCAGTTCCTTTTATAATATTACTTGTATTTATAGCACCTTTGACTAAAATTATTGTAGGAACAAGAATTGGTACAAATGCGGCAATTGTTCCTCTCTGTATTCTTTTTATATCTCCTTATTTGTCAAGGTTGATAGAAAGTTCTCTTCTAGAAGTTAAACCTGGAATTTTAGAAGTCAGCTAAAGCAATGGGAGCCAATACATGGCAAATAATAATATATTTTTACTACCAGAAGCCAAAGCTTCTTTAATTCTTTCGTTTACAACAGGAACAATTGGTCTATTAGGAGCAACAGCTATGGCTGGAACAATTGGCGGTGGTGGAGTAGGAGATTTGGCTCTTACTTATGGATATCAACGATTTAATAATACTTTTGATGTTTGTAACTGTAATTATTCTTATAATAGTAGTCAGTCTATACAGTCGTTTGGTAACTGGATTGCTGCAAGAATAAGAGAAAATAACTAATGGGTCTGTCTCAAAAAAGAAAACTTAAAAAATTAATGTGAAAAACTATATATGGTCTTTAAACTTAAAAATAAAATTATAGAGTTTAGAGATCATTTTTGTATCTATAAAATTTGCATTTAGAACAAGAATATATGAATAATAAAATTTAAAAGATTTCTATATATAAAAACTTCAAAAGAGATTAATATAACGGAATTAAAAGGAATTGATATTGTTTTTCTTGCAAAGTTCTAAGGAATTTAGTAAAATGTAATTGATTATTCAAGATATATTTTGGTCATAACATAACAACATTTATATTTTTTAGAAATCTTTGATGTAAAATATAGAGTAGAATGTTTGTAAAATTAAAGGAGAAGAAAATTATGAAAAATTACATATTTTAGAGTACAATGATGTTATCAGCAGTTACTGGAATAGCTCAGGAAATAAAAATAAGCGGAGGTTGGAGTTTTTGACAGGACATATAAAAATGATTTAACCAAACGTGAGAAAGGTCTTTCAAAATACCAATTATGACTATAAATTCCAAAAATGGTCCCGTTGCTGGAATTGAGTGGTTGTTTGATAATCAGGAAGACTTGAATTAGGAATTGGGCAGAACATAAATTTTCTGTAAAAATCTTCGACTTTAAAAGATAAAAAAAGAAATGAAAATGTACGAAAATAACTCCGATGTACCTGACAGGAAAAGTTAATTTAATAACTTCTAAAAAGGGAAATGACCTTGATATATTATTGGAAGAGCAGGATATGACTATGCTAAAGCCGGAAGAGATAATATAGAAGACCTGAATGATAAAAATTTCCGTGGTGGACTTTATTATGCAGGAGGTATAGGTACTCAAGTCGGTCCCATTTCAATTGAAGCTTTATACGAAAGATCAAATTTACGATATGATAAAATAAATCTAGGGAAACATAAATAGAAATAATATAAATACTCTAAATAATTTTAAAAAGACTAAAAGATAGTATAAATACAATTGGTATAAGAATAGGATACAGTATTGGAAATACGAAGAAATTTACAGAAGATAAAGCTGTACCTTTTGATCCTTCTCAGAACAGATATTTTTTTGCTAAAACAGGAGATATGCAATATACTACAGATAAAGTTGAGAAAATAAAAGTGGAATGGCGGAGAACTGAGGATTAAATGTAGGATATAATTTCAAGAACAGATATAATGTCCAGCCAAAAAGAATTTCTGGGAACAGGGAAATGAAAAAAATAATAAATGGCAATCTGCAGAATCAGATTTTGATATTAAAAAATGCCTGTTGTTGGATTGGAATATTTATTTGACAATCAGGGAGCTGTTGAACTAGGACTGGGTGCAGAGCAAAATTCCTTGATATTTCTGCATTTTTAATGATAAAAAGCAGAAACATGTTTTAAAAACTTATCCTGCCTATGCTACAACGAAACTTAATTTAGTGAATAATAACGGGAATAATCTTCTTTATGTAGTTGGAAGAATAGGATATGTACATGGAGAAATAAAAAGATTTCAATAAGGAAGATCTTCGTGGCGGACTTTATTATGCAGGAGGATTAGGTACAGAATTAGGGCCTGTTTCCATAGAAGCTCTTTATGAAAGTCTCAAACTTTAAATATCAACCAAAAGACACTGTCAGTCCTATAAAAATTAAAGGTAAAATTGACACATTCTGGTATAAGGATAGGATATAGAATAGGAAGCTACTAAAAATAAACCAAAAAAATAAAGGAAGTCAGAACAGCAGCTTATACTTATCAGGATATGCATGAAAAAGATAGAATAAATATAACTGATAATTTGATTGAAGAAAGCAGTAAGATTTCAACTGCCAAAAATAATGATTTAAAAGATATATATTGAAGATGAAATAAAATCTGAAGATAAAATAACAAAAAGAAAATGATGAGGTTATATCTGAAAAGATGCTATAGATATAATTGATAATTTAACATTCAATAGATTATAAAATTTTTACATGAAAGAAATTAAAGAGTAATTTAAAATAAAAAGGAAAAATATTAAATATATGTAGAAAAAGTCCAAAAATTTAAGACTTTTTGACTTTTACAAATTCGAATCTGGAAAGGAGAAAGAAAATGAGAAGATTTATAATATGGGAATTTATTCTTAATTTTTATAAGTTTTTCAATAATGGCTGAAAGTGTAAGTAATCCGTCATCTTCAATAAAGGAAATAAAAACAATAATGAAGTATTGCTGAAATGTTCAAATATTATAGGAGAAAGTCCACAGAAAATTGAATAACTGAAAATAATGTTAATAACATATTTTTAAAAAATGTTTAGATTCAGAAAATAACAATGTTAATATGCTCTGAAATAAATAGGATTAATTCTAAAGATATATTACTCGAATGTTCGAATACAAATGAAAAATATGACAGGTGAAACAGGATGAAATGAAAGTTCCGGAGAGAAAATATTGAAGTGTTCAAACATAGTTAAAATGCTTAATGCAAAAGAGTTATTTCAAACGAGACAAAATCGGAAGTATTAACGAATACAGATGAAATGTTCGAGTATGGTAAAAAAATGTAACTAAAACTGAAATACCCTTATCAGACAGTACTGGCTCAAATGACATAGTATTAAAATGTTCAGACGTGTCTGAAAAATCTTATAAAAATGAAATAGAGATAAATAACGGAACAGTAAAATCAAATGAAGTAATATTAAAATGTTCAAATATAGTTAAAGTTATAGAAGAAAATGAAGTTTTTCAGATGACTCAGAAAATAATGTTGCCATAATATTAAGTTGTTCAAATACAACGGAAAAACTAAAAATACTATTACAAAATATAGGGCCTCTCAATAGGAAATGCAGGTAAAGTGCCCATTGGTCCTATTATAGGTGGAACAGTAGGAATTCCTGCTGTGGGAGCAATTATTGGCGAATCGGACGTCGTGGTGGCGGTGGTGAAGATGGAGGATCCAGACCACAAAATGGTGGGGAGATAAAAATGATAATAAAAACCTCAAAAAGAGATGATCCTGAAATACATAATGTCAGAGGAATTGGAATCACAGCCTGTTAACCCTTTTTGAGAAGTAATCTTTCAAAGCAGTTGAAGATTCTTATTCCAAAAATAGCAAAAAGTAGAGTTTTCAATGGATAAGAATCACAGCTTCATGGCATAGAATCCAATCTACAGAAAAATAAATCTTACGACTGGCAGGATATAGATGATGCTATTGCTCTTGCATATAACTTAAAAAGTTCTGATGCAGATAAGTGGTGCTCCTGAGTGGGCAACAGGAGCAGACAAAACTTTCTGTGCTGAAAAGAATGCATTAAATGCAAGAAAAATATGGGTAGCCCTCATTTCTCGCTTCCACAGTATGATGATGAGTTTTTCAAACTTTTGTAAGTGCAATGGTAAAAGATATGCCTGAGAGGAGTAATTGATTATGAATTTTGGAATGAGCCAGGGAATCCTGAATTCTGGCATGATACAATTCAGAATCCTGCGCCAAATCCTGAGCGATATACGCAGTTGCTAAAAAGTATATAAAGCAGCCCATAATGCCCATAATGATGTAAAATGTTATGGCTGGTGGAATGACCGTGGGAGTTACCACAATTTAACAGGATATATCAGAGCCTATGGAATTTTAGAGAGAATGTATAAAGCCGGAGCAAAAAGGATATTTTGATGGTTTATCACATCATCCTTATGGAATTTAGTGTCAGAGCTTTTTCGGATAACGGTTGGGGCAAATATGATAGGGTGACGTTGTGAAACCTGGGTGCAGGAGAAAAAACACTATATCAGATAATGTCAGAACATGGCGACGGTAACAAAAATATGGCCGTCAGAAGTAGGATTGATGCCGCTTATCCCTGGCGTTGATGAAACAAAAACAGGCTAATGTAATAAGTCAAATTTTTAGAATGGTATCAAAAATCAGATATATTTGGTCCCCTTATTTTTATCAGGCAAAAGACAGAAAACCTTATATTACTTCAGGAGTGCTGGATAGGGACAGTAATGGCGATGGATGGCTTGATGTAAATATTGATACAAATGGAGATGGTATACCTGATGCAAACATAGATACAGATAACAATGGACGTCCTGATATACTGGATGCTGCAGATCCTGAAAATTATTTTTGGAATTTGGAAATCGGATGGTACTGAAAAAGCAGTAGATGTAATTCGAAAATTTATTAAAAATCAACCGTCACCACCTCAATTACAAACGGATGTCAAAGCGCCACAGATGCTTCTGGTCAATGGAAGAGTGTAAAGTGCTGGGAATTTGAAAAGAAAATATTCCAGCTAACTGGCAAAAGTAAGAGAATTATTAATCATTTAGGAAGTCATTTGACTTATCTGCCAAATAACATCAGCCTGGATGGAGATACTGCCAAAAATTACAACTCGTCGTCATTGTGTTGATAGAAGAGGTGATCCTCTAACTGATGGAAATGCGACTACAGGTGTATGTCCTGCAGGTAAGGTTACACAATATTCAAGCGGTAGGCTGGAATCTGACAAGCTTGTGGATGCCTCGCCTTTCCGTAGAAACAGTGCAAAATGAACTGGAATAACCTGCAAGGAATGCGTACAGCTCTTTGGATGCAAAAACAGAGAAAATGATGTGGATACGCCAATCTGTAAAAATCCAGGTGGCAGTGCCCTTATCGGTTCACTATTAATTCTGGAATGGTTTGCGAGTACTCCTGCTTATGTCGCCTGCAACTAATATTAGCTGTTATTGCAGTAATGTCAATCATGAATGGACTTTGCGTGGCTTTACACACCGTCTGGAAAAATATTGTTGGTGGACACAGTAAATCTCTAACAGGTGAGTGGCATGTCTGGACAATTGAATTTGACGGAACGAAAGTACGTTATTATATGGACGGAAGGCTGATTCCCGTGAGTCATTATCGTATTCAAGATGCCAGAAGAGTTAGCGTAATTGATAACACACGATATGATCAATATGGTAACTATCTTTCTACTATTGCCGCGGATGAAGACTTTAGCAAACCAACACTTCTTCCGCTTTAATCAAACAGGGATTTGAAAACGATAAATGGCATTTCATTTTTAATGACTATGTGGAATGGGAACCTGGTTTGAATCCACCTCTGAAAACTTGCCGTTCCCGGTTCAAACTACAGAAATTGACTATGTACGTCTATATCGTAAAAACTGATGCTGGTATTAGATAGACAAAATATAAATATAGGGGCTGTCTCAAAATGGCTAAAATTTTGAGTTCAGCTTCTATTTTTGTTCAAATTAAAAGCTCTCTAAATTTTTACAGTTATCTGATTAGAATTTTTTTCTAATCAAAGAAAAATTGCACTAAAAAATTAGAGAACCTTATCTTTCTTAAAAACTTGAGTTAATAGCTAATTTATGAAGCTTTCATGCCTTCACATCCTTGAACTTTTTATGAACATATTTTTCTTAAATTATATCCACAGCAAATAGTAAAACTTCAACTTTAGTTTTAGATCTTTCACGATATGTAAAAACGTTTAAAGTTCATGTTCTGTTTTAACACTCAAATGCCTTCAACCTGAATACTCCTATTCACTCGAAAGCATTATTCCTTTTTCTGTTGCTATATTTTTCCTGTGACTGTTTTCTAAATCTTAAAAATTATCTGCTACATAAAGTTTTTGTTATGAGATGTACTTTTACATTTTACTGCAAAAAGGACATCCCTCACAATTGTTACATCTCATATACTCTTTTCTGATATATATCCACTTCTATTTTGTTTTGCGTATACTTAAACTCAAGTTTTGATTATTTGCACACGTATATGTATCCGTTTCTTCATTAAAATGACATGTTTTCCACCTTAGAAATACTCAGTGTTTAAATTTTCGAGTTTTCTGCTTTCATAATTTTGTGGCTTTATATATGGAGTATAATTATTATTAAAAAGATATTCATAGTTTTCTTCACTTTCATATCCTGCATCTGCAACAATATTTCTAAATTTTAAGTTTTTACTTTCCAATACTGATAAAAATAGAATAAGTGTTCTTACATCTGTAGGATTAGGAAACAAATCCAGACCCACTAATATATTCAGAATTTACGCCTATCTGTAAATTATATGCCGGTTTCAGCTGACCGTTTTCATGTAGTCATCCTTCATTTCTCATCAAACGTTGCATCGTTGTCCGTTTTAGAGTAACTGTTTCTATTACCTACAAATTTTAAGGTGCATATTATACTCATTTTCCTTTTGCTATGTAGGAAGTTACAGTTTCGTAATCTCTCTGCTGTTGAGTTTTACGGACTCCCTTTCCATAAACAAATTCAATATTCCTATCTAAGATTTCTTTTCCGGATGCTTTTCTATTTCATAGATATCATTAAACTCAGTACTGTTATTTTCTATTAAATGAATGCCAGAAATCATTTACCTTAATTTTTAATTTTCATAAAATTTGTTAACGGCCTCTTCCATACAAATGTATATTTATTTGCATTGGCTTCAATTTCCTCGTACCAATAAATACATTTTCCAAATCAATTTATTTAATTCGATTAATTTATTTATCAGCTGATAGAATAGATCTTCAATTTCTATTTTACAGCTGGAAATAAATCTGGCAACTGTGTTATGATCAGGGGCAGAGCTTCCCCTTAAGATCCACATGTAATTAATATTTTCCCTACAATTTTTCTCAATAGCTCTAGTAGTACTGACACTGTCAAACATGGTATATGCAATGATAAAAAACATTTTTATCAGCTTCAATTTTATGCTTACGGCCTTTTATTTTTAGAGTATGCCTGCATTAAATATCTATAGTCTAATCCTCCAATAATTTGCTAATTACTCTAACAGGCGATGATTCAGAGATATTCACTCCAATATCCATAGGCAAAAACAATTGATAATTTGGAAAAATGTAGTAGAATTAGTTGAATGGTTATTGTTTTTGTCATAATTCAATTATACCATTTTGCCGAGATTTTATCTCGGTTTTTTCTTTTTCAGAAAAAAAGAAGCTGAACTCAAAAATTTTAACCATTTTGATACAGCCCCTATGAAAATATGAAGATAAAGTAAAATCTACAGTTAATTTAATTAGGAAAATCATTTAAAAGCTAAAAACCATTACAAATATAAAAAGGGCTGTTTCATAAGAGCTGTTTTGTGAAACAGTTTCCTTTTAATTTTATGAAAAATTTTTATTTTATAAAATATTATCTTATTTAGTTATATCAAAAATGAAAAGAAGCTAAAAAACATGCCAAAGTTTATTATAAGAATTACAAAAGTGTAAACAAAGCGCTAAAACCATATAATGTGAAAAGTGAATTAAAAAGGAGTAGGAATGAAAATAGTTGTGTACGGTGCTGGAGTTATGGCACAATATGTAAAAAGAATCTATACTTAATACAGGGAAATGAATTTCTAGGGTTTATAGATCCTCTAGGAAACGGAGATTATGTAACTCTAAAAAATACAGATATAGAATATGAAGGAATTATAGACTTTTCTCATTTCAGCTTATTGGAAGAAGTATTGGAATCAGCTATTGAAAAAAATGTTCCTTTATTAATTGCAACAACAGGTCATTCAGAAGAACAACTCAAAAATCAATGAAGCTGCAGATAAAAATACCATTGATAAAAAGCAACAAAATACATCTGTGGAGTTTCTGTTCTAAATGAAATAGTTGCATATGCAACCTAAACTGTTGAAAAGGATTTGACATTGAAATTATTGAAAAGCATCACAACCGTAAAAATTGATGCACCAAGTGGTACAGCAAAATACATTACTTGAAATTATAAATGAAAAATTTGAAAGAAGAATATGATACAGTTTACGGAAGGGAAGGACATAGTAAAAAGAAAAGAAAAGAAATAGGTATGCATTCAATAAGAGGAGGAAATATAGTAGGAGAACATAGTGTAATATTTGCTAAAAATGATGAAATAATAGAAATAAAACACGAAGCTCTGTCCAGAAAAAAATATTTTCTGATGGTTCTGTAAAAAGCTATGAAAACTATCTCAAGGGTACAAAAAGCCTGGAATGTACACAATGAAAGATGTTCTTGGAATCAAATAATTATAAATGTAAAATCTGATAAGAAAGAATGGAGGAAGTAAGTAAATGACGAGAGTTAGAAAAAGTCAAAAGAAATTATACAGTTCATTGCAAATGCTGAAAAAACAACACCAGTTGAGCTGTATACAGATGAAGAAATAGTTAATTCATATGCTTGTAAAGTTATTGGTAAGAATGGATTGAAAGTTGTATTTGGTAACTGGGAAGAAATTGAAAATTTATATTTGAAAAACAGCTTTAAAAATTATTATTTGAAAAATGACAGAAGAAATTCAGGAGTGCCTATGCTGATATAAAAACATAAATGCCAGAATAGAACCTGGAGCAATAATAAGAGATAAAGTCATTATTGGAGACAAAGCTGTTATCATGATGGGAGCAGTTATAAATATAGGTGCAGAAATAGGGGAAGCAACTCTATGGATTGATATGAATGCTGTTCTCGGAGGAAGAGCAAAAAGTAGGGAAAAAAACTGTCATTGGTGCAGGAACAGTACTTGCAGGAGTTATTGAACCACCTTCAGCTGATGCTGTAGTAATTGAAGATAATGTAGTTATTGGTGCAAAATGCAGTAGTTCTTGAAGGAGTAAGAATCGGTACAAAGGATCAGTAGTTGCAGCAGGAGCTGTAGTAACTGAAAATGTCCCAGAAAAATGTTGTTGTTGCAGGAATGCCAGCTAAAAATAATAAAAATGTTGATGATAAAACTGCTTCAAAAACTGAACTGGTGGAAGAGTTAAGAAAATAATTAAATATATAGACAAATTTAGGGAAAAATATGAAAAATTATTATTAGTAGCAGCGATGAGTATGGAAGTGCTCTATCATTTGGGGATGCAAAAGGCAGATTATGAAAATGCCAGAAAATTGGTACAAAAATAACAAAAATAAGCGATGCTGTAAAAGTTTTAGAAAAATTTCAACTTCAGGAGACAAAGAATATGTAACAAAAAGCTAACTTTTTGATTTAGGACTTTATTATTTCCAGAATAAAGATAATGCAAAAGCAAAAAGTATTTATCTGAAGTATGGAATAACGGTTCTGCAGCAACACCTGAAGCATTGGAAGCCGCAAAAATGGTTACATGCAATTGCAAGTCAAAAGTAGAAATACTGCTGAAGCAGAAAAATACATAGACTGGGCAGATAAAAATACGCAAGGGAAAAGATGCAGATATAGTTTCAAGTCTGATTATGTTCTACTTTTGAAAAATAAAATGGATAGTAAAAGCACAAAATAGATATAACACTGCTATAAAATCAACAGATAAGAATTATGTTGCAGAAATAAATTATAACTTAGGACAATACTTTATTGAAAAATAATATACCAAAAAGCAAAAATATTTACAGGATTCTTACAAAGCATCTCCTAATGCTGTAGTGCCTGCAGGATGTACTTTCACAGATAGCTTTTATCTGAAAAAGATAATGCAACTGCTGAAAAATATCTGTTAGAAATGAGTAAAGTAACTCAGGACAAAAACTCTGAAATATTAGGGTATGTAGGGATCTTATTATAGGAGTAAATAATTTTGACAAAAGCTGAAGATTATCTGAAAAGTCTGTAACTGCAGACAGTAAGAACAGTGAATCATTATTAATGCTTTTAACAATGTATGAGTCTAAAAAGATACTGCAAATATAAATTCAATATATAATAAATTGAAAACAATTGTTCCTAAAGGATTAAATAAGGGAATTAGGAATAACTTATGCAGGGAATTGGGAATGCAGAACTATCTGAAAAATATTTCAAAAAATCAATAAATGAAGATAAAGATAATGAATCTAAAATGTTCTTAGGACAGTTATACTACTGACAGGAAAAAACAGGCTGACGGAATAAACTTAGTAAAAAGAAGCAGTTAGTGCAAAAAGTAAAAGGTGCAGATGAAGTATTGAAACAAATGCAATCTGGAGTAGTAAAGCACCTACAAACAACCTTCAACTAAAAATAATAATTTGTAATAGAAATAATTTATGAGAGCATTAATAAAAATGCTCTTTTTATTTCATTAAAATTTTGATATAATATATGGTAGACAGGGGGTGAAAAATTGAGGATCCATTTAATAGTATAAGCTCTTATAAAAAGAAAAATATTATAAATAGAGAGATGGATAAATAAAAGGGGATAAAAATGAAAAATGTATAAGGAGAATAAAGAATGGCGAAAAGAAAGCAGTAGATGAAAAAGATGACAAGGCTTTGAGTGAAAAGAGCAAAAGTGCTGGATTTGGCAATGAAACAGATACATAAAGAATTTGGAGAAAGGTTCTATCATAGGAAACTGGGAGAAAACCAGAAGATGAATATAAAGGTCATTTCAACAGGAAGTATGAATCTGGATATGGCATTAGGGCTTGGAGGAGTTCCAAGAGGGAGGATTATTGAAATATATGGAGCGGAATCTTCAGGAAAAAACAACGCTTGCACTGCACTAATAGCGGGAAGCACAGAAAGAAGGGGAGTGGCTGCGTTTATCGATGCTGAACATGCTCTTGATCCTGTATATGCAAAGGCTCTAGGAGTAAACATTGATGAACTTCTATATCTCAGCCTGATACAGGGAACAGGCTCTTGAGATAGCTGATATGCTTGTAAGAAGTGGTGCTATGGATGTAATAGTAGTAGATTCAGTTGCTGCACTTGTCCCTAAGGCTGAAATAGAAGGGGAAATGGGGATCAGCAGATGGGACTTCAGGCAAGACTTATGTCAAAAGCACTCAGAAAGCTGACAGGAAGCATTTCAAAGTCAAATACGGTTATGATTTTTATAAATCAGATAAGAGAAAAAATAGGAGGATTTTCATTTACACCGGACCTGCAGACAACTACTTCCGTGGAAGGGCACTGAAATTTTTCTCAACTGTAGAATGGAAGTAAAAAGAGTAGGTTCAGTTAAACAGGGAGATGAAGTAATAGGGAATGAAGTTACTGTAAAAGTTACTAAAAATAAGGTTGTACACTCCATTTAAGGAAGCAAGATTTAATGTAATGTACGGAACAGGAATTTCAAGAATTGGTGAAGTTCTTGATGTTGCGCTGGAATTAGGAATAGCTTCTAAAAAGTGGTGCATGGTTTTCAGCTATGGAGAAGAAAGAGCTTGGTCAGGGAAGAGTCAATGTGGAAAATATGCTGAAGGAAAAACTAGGAATTATATGAAAGAATAGAAAAAGATGTACTGAAAGCTATAAGACCTGATCTTGAAAAATACTGAAGCGGAAGATGTGACAGAAGAAGTTGCAGAAACTGAAGAAAAACCTGCAAAAGTCTATAGAGAAAGCAAAGTCCGCTTCAAAAGAAGATGAGGAAATAGAGCTGGAAGTTGAAGAAATGGAAAATGAATAATGATAATTGAAAAATTCAGAAAAATAAGCTGTATCTTTCAACAGATGAAATAATGGATGTAACTCCATTAATAAGACAGAAATACAGTTTAAAAGTAAATGATAATATTGAGAGCCTCTGATGATGAAATTTCTATGAGGCTTCTCTTGAAAAAGGAATATTTTTACTTTCGTTGAGGGACAGGACAAAAAGGAATTACAGCAAAAACTGAAATGAAAAATACAGAAATAGCAGGATGGTTGAAAAATCAGTCTTAAAACTTGTAGAACTTGGGGTATATTAACGACAAGGAATATGCTGTATCCTATATAATGAGTAAAAATATGGAAAACAGAGAATGCCTATAATCTCATGCAGAAGGGGATAGGGAAAAGAAATAATTGAGGAAGCTTATTTTTCTATTGAGGAAGAATATGAAAAATATTGAAGATGAAAAAGCTTGAAAAGCAAAGTAGATATAAAAAGGAAGAAAAATAAGTTGATTCAATATCTTGTAAGGCAAGGATTCAGTCTAAATAAAGTTCTTTCAAAATATAAGAATTTAAAGAAAAATAATGATCTGGAAGGAGAATAGCATTGAGAACAATATTTTTATCATTTTATACTGGCTGGAATATTTATATATGGATTGTTTTTCAGATATCCTATCTATTATTTGTCAAGGGAGAAAAGGCATATAAATTTGTCTGTAAAAATAGCGAAAAACTGGGGGTAAAAACTTAATTTGGGCTTCAGGGAAGTAAAGTGAAGGTTATTTATAAGAATACAGTGAAAATGAAATGAAAAAGAGTGAAAGAGACAGGGAACGGTCTATTTTAATTTCAAACCATCAGAGTAATGTGGATATACCTGCACTTTTGGGATATCTCCCTTAGATTTTTCTTTTATAGCCAAGAAAGAAATGAAAAAATGGCCTCTGATAGGACGTTGGATGAGAAGATTTTGACTGCATATTTCTGGATAGAAAAAATGCGTCAGGGAATGAAGGATATGAAGGAAGCTATTGATAAAAATAAAAAGGGCATTCATATGTCATATTTCGGAAGGAAGTAGAAAGTAAGGATGGTAAAATTGGAGAATTTAAAAAGGAAGCTTTAAACTTAGCGACAGATACAAAGGCAAGAATATTTCCAATAGCACTGGTAGGAACTTACGAGATTCAGAGCAGAAAAAGCCTAAAAAGTGACTCCAAATAAAAAATGTAAAGATAATAGTGGATAATCCCATAAATTTAGAAGATTTATCTAAGGAAGATCAGAAGAGAGTACATGAAATAGTAAATGAAATTGTGAAAAATAATTTTGCGGAATACAATAATAAAAATTAAAGAGTAAATAGATGAAAAATAATTTTGGCGACAAAAATAGAGGAAAAGATAAAAAGATTTTTGAAAAACTTACAGATGGAATGGATATAGAGGTGCTGTCAATTTTAGATAATATTGATTTTCCTGACGTAGTGGAAGATGGTAAGACATTTGAAGAAAAATTCTGCTAAAAAAAGCATTGGAAATAGCAAAATATACTGGAATTGTAACTGTTTCAGATGATTCGGGGATTGTGCGTTGATATCTTAAATGGAGAACCTGGAATATATTCTGCAAGATATTCTGGAGAAGATGGAAATGATGAAAAAATATTGAAAAACTTCTGGAAAATTTGTCAGATATTAGAAAAATGATAGAAAAAGCCTCATTTTGTTTCGGTAGTAAAGTATTGCTTTTTCCTGATGGAACTGTAAAATCATTCAGGGGAGAAACCAGGGGAAATTCTCTTTGAAAAAGAAGGAAATAATGGATTTGGTTTATGATTCTTTGTTTTTATTCATATGATTTGGGAAAATCTTTTGGAGTTGCAACTATTGAGGAAAAGAAAAATGTAGCCATAGGGGACGGGCATTTGAAAAAGCTAAAGAAAGAAGTGCTTGAGAAATTATAAAAAGAGGCTATCTTAGAAAAATGAGAGAATAAAAACTATATTTATTCATTTACTAAAATTTTACTCTATATAAAACAGTCATTCATTAAGAAAAAAGACAAAAATTAGCCTAAAAGGTTACTGCTCTTTTCTTAATGCATTACTCTGTTTCTTATTGTAAAATTTCAAATAATTCAAAAATATAGTTTTAATTTGTAATTTTATCTGAAATGTCTGTCCTTATTAACGATATTATTTTACAAATTTTTCAAATTCTTCTGCATATTTTGCAGGAGTAAATTCAATTATTCTAAAATCAGCGAGGTCATTTTTTATAGAAAGGGTCTTCTTTCAGGACAGATTCCAGCTCTTTCTTAGTGACATTATTAGCTATTATAATCCCACCTTCGGAGGTGGTCTGTCTACCTGAAACTATAAATTTTCCAGATTTGTAGTATGTTTCCAGAAAATCAAGATGTTCCGGACGGAACTTTTGAAACTTCTTCCAATGATTTTTATAAGTCAGTATTGCTATAAAAATATTTTTCATAATTTTACCTTCCTTTCAGATTTATAATTTTATATAATTTCAGTTTTTCCGTACAAAAATGCTTGTAAATTAACACAAGCAATTTTTATTTATTATGAGCTGTAATTTTGCCAGTTCTTCTAAGTCAATATCAGCATCATAATCAACATTATCGAAATCAAATCCATTCAGTTGGCATGAATTCTTCCCTTGCACCTTTGTAATCGCTGATTTCTTAAAGTTTCCAGGCGTAACTTTATCCCATAATGCTTCAACTTCAGACTGAACATCTTCTCCTCATTTCCCAGTTATCAGGTCTAAGTCTTCTTTCCTCATCTATTTCAGGTTTTCCACCATAAATCATCATCTTTAAGAAGTCTATGTTTCTGCTCAATAGTACCTTCATGAATACCTTTTTCCTTCATTACTCTATAAAAGTAATGCTGCATATAAAGGAAAATAGGGTATAACGGCACTGGCTTTGTCATAAGAGCCTTACTTAATGAAACGTATGCTTCTCCGTTATATTTTCTTAAGGAAATCATTCAGTACATCAGAAGTATGTTCCCAAATCTCTTTTTGGCAGCACCTATCGTACCGTCTTTATAAATTCCATAAGTAACTTTTGGTCCTAAATAAGAATATGCTACAGTTTTAAATCCATCAGTCAGTACCTGCGCTTCATCAAGAGCATCAACCCAAAGCTTCCAGTCTTCTCTCTCCATTACTTTTACTGTACTGTAAATTTCTTCAGGGAGCGGCAACTCCCATAACAGTTTCTTCCATAGCTTCCTTTTCAAGATTGATGGAAGGTCCAACAATTTCTTCTTTGTGGATTTTGAGTACGATCTGTAAGTAACTCCATCTTTAGGGATCAGTTCTGACTGCACTTGCAAGACTGTAAATAAGCAAAGTCTATTTTTCCACCAAATTCTTCTTTTATATATTTTATGACATCAGCTTTCATTTCGTCTGAAAAAGCATCTCCCATAAAATTTTTAGAAATAAGCCCTTCTTCTTTTTGCCGCTTCATTAGAAGGCAATGGTATTCCACCAACCTGCAGATCTGACTCTTTTCCTTCAACACCTTTTTCAAATGCAACTCCAATAGTGTCAGCTCCTGCACCAAATGCCAATGAAACTCTGAAAGCAAGTCCATAACCGGATGATGATCCTATTATTAAAACTTTTTGGTCCTGTATATTTATCCTGTGATTTGATATAATCAATTTGTCTCTTTATAAAATTCCTTAGCACCAAGTGGATGGTTTTGTTAAAGCTAAGCTACCTTTTAATCTTGGTTTTATAACCATTTTTCCTCCTAAAAATTATTTATCACTACAGTATACAATAATTATGTGAAATTTACAATAGTCTATTTTAAAGAAAAAAGCTTGTAAATGGTTGTAGTATACTAGATTAGACAAAAATTTTAATAAGTGCTATAATACTTTGATTGATATAGAAATAGAAATTAAAATGAAAAATTAATAAATAGATATTGTGGAGTGAAAAGTGAAAAATAATAGATTTATTTTTATTATAACATGTCTTCTTATTACAATAAACTGCTCTGAGTTTATTTGGTACAGCAGGACTTAATAAGCAGCTTAATGTGATTTGTCAATGAAAATAATTTAAGTCATGAGGACATACAGAAAATATTAACAGAATTGAGATCAGATAGAATATACGAAGTATAATAAACAGTTAAAAAGGTCTGAAAAAGATAGGAAAACTGAAGGGAGAAGGAATTAGAAGATAAGAAAAATACTTGTATCTAGATGAAAGCAGAAAGTATTTATAGATATATATTGAAAGATAAAAATGAAATTCAGGAGAATAATCGTTTCTGACATTCTGAGAAGTTAAGACTTTCAAAATGAAAGAAAATATATTGAAATTATGGAGTAAAATATATTTTTATTATGAGAAATAAGAATAAAAATATATCGAATGAAGGAAAGGGAAAATAAATGCTAGTAGATAAAAATTACAAAAATTATTTGGAACACAGGATGAACGTGAAGTAAAGAAAATGAGAAAAATTGTGGATAAAATAAATGCAATTGAACCACAGTAGTTCAAAAATTATACAGATGGAGAACTATCCAGCAAAAACAGCTGAATTTAAGGAAAGACTTGAAAAAGGGGAAACACTTGACGATATACTTGTTGAAAGCTTTTGCAACAGTAGAAGCAGCAGCAAGAAGAATTTTAGGAATGAGAGCTTATGACGTGCAGCTGATAGGTGGAATGATACTTCATAGTGGAAATATTGCAGAGATGAAAACAGGAGAAGGAAAAACACTGATGTCAATCTATGCCAGCTTTATCTGAATGCATTGACAGGTAAAGGTGTACACGTAGTAACTGTAAAAGTGATTATCTGGCAAAGCGTGACAGGGATCTGATGAGTGAAATGTTTGAATTTCTAGGACTGACTTCAGGAGTTATAGTTGCAAATATTTCAAATGATGCAAGAAAAAGAGCATAAGCGATGCAGATATAACATATGGAACGAACAATGAGTTTGGATTTGATTATCTGAGAGACAATAGGGTTGGAGAACTGGAAGAAAGTTCAGAGAAAAAACATAATTTTGCAATTGTCGATGAGATAGATTCTGATTTTAATTGATGAAGGAGAACACCTTTAATTATATCCGAGCCGCTGGAAGAAACCACAGAATGGTATGATACATTTGCTGAGGTGGCAAAAGCGTTTAAAGAGAAGTTATAAGACAGGAAGAAATAAAAGATAAGAAAAATACAGTCATTCCTGATGAAGACTGGGAAGATTATGAAGTTGATGAAAAATCACATCACTGTTACAATAACTGACAAAGGTATCAGAAAATGTTGAAAATGCTTAAGATTGACAACACTCTTTACTCACCTGAATATGTAGAACTTACATACTCTCTGACACAGGCACTGAAGGCAAAAGGAACTGTTTAAGCTGATAGGGGATTATATTATAAATGAAAAGGGAGAAGTAATAATAGTTGATGAGTTTACAGGAAGGCTGCATGGATGGAAGAAGATATTCCGATGGACTTCATCAGGCTATAGAAGCAAAGGAAAAACTTGAAGTTGCCGGGGGAAAACCAGACGCTTGCAACAATTACCCTGCAGAATTATTTCAGAATGTATACAAAGTTGTCCAGGGATGACAGGTACTGCAAAAACAGAAGAGGAAGAATTTAAAACAGATATACAATCTGAAGGTTATGAAGTTCCTACAAAACAGACCCTGTTATAAGAATAGATTTACCTGATGTTGCTTTTACATGACGACCAGGGCAAAATATAAAGGCAATTGAGACAAGATAAAGGAGCTAGAGGAAAAGGACAGCCGGTTCTTGTAGGAATAGCTTCGATTCAGCATTCAGAAGAAGTATCAGAATTATTATGCAAATACCCTCATGAAATACTGAATGCAAAGCATCATGAAAGAGAAGCAGAAATAATAGCTCAGGCGGAAGATTTAAGACTGTTACAATTGCAACAAATATGGCAGGAAGAGGAACTGATATAAAACTTGGAGTGAGATCCTGATTCGTTTGCAGCAAAGGTTGCTGAAAAAGGAACTGATGAATATGATGAAATTTACAGTATATCAGAAGGACTGTGAAGAAAGATGAGAAAGTACTGAAAGCAGGAGGACTTTTTATACTTGAAAGAAAGACATGAAAAGCAGACGTATTGACAATCAGCCAGAGGACGTTCAGGTAGACAGGGGATCCCGGAACATCTGAATTTTATCTGTCACTGGATGACGATCTTATGAGACTGTTTAGTGGAGATAAAACTGAAATCAATGATGAAGGTTCTGAATATAGGGGAAATACGAAGAACAGACACAGACAGATAAAGCAAGGCTGTAGAAAAGATGCCTCAGAAAGAATAGAAAGCAGAAACTTTTCATCAAGAAAAGTCTGATGAGAATATGATGACAAACAACACTGAGGGAAGTTATTTACACTCAAAGAGATGCTGTACTGAGTAATGAAAATCTGAAAGAACTTATTTTTGATATGATAAGGGAAACTGTAGAAGATACTGTTGAAATGTCCTAAGTGGAGATTCAAAATCTGACTGGGATTTCAACCTGCTGGAAGATAAATTGAATGGAAATTTTGAATATGAAAATGGATTCATTGCTCAAAAATGAAGGTAAGGATCAAATAATTGATAAAAGTTTATGATGATCTTATAAAGAGATATACGAAAAGAAGAAATGACAGGTGAAGAAGTATTCAGAAGAATTGAAAGATATATAATGCTTGAAGTTCTTGGATCAGCAAAATGGAGACAACACTTGAAAGATCTCACAGAATTAAGGGAAGGAATAAGACTTAGATCATATGGACAGAGAAATCTATTCATGACTATAAAATAGTAGCTTTTTGAAATCTAAATGAAATGATTGATGCCATAAAAAGGGAAACAGGTTCATTCTTCTGAAATTGAAACTTAGAAATGAAGAGGAAACAGCTAACTTAAAGCACGAAGAAGCAAAAATCTGGAAATATGAAATATATCGATAATGAAAGCCGAAGATGCTGAAAACGTTTGAAGAATCTCCTCAGAGAAAGCCAAAGAAGAGAGAGAAGAGAAATGGAAAGATAGTACGAAAAATTTTATTGAGAGAGTAAAATTATAGTTAGAAAAATAAAAACACGATTTAATTTAGAAATAAAGAGGAGCTTTTGAAGCCCTCTTTTATGAAATTCTTACATTTAAAATATTTTTAACAAGAAATAATTACATAAATATTTTAGTCAATGCACTTGAATTTTCAAAATGAGGATATACTATAGTAGTATACGTTATACTAAAATAGAAATGAGAGGATGATGTAAATGGCAATAGAATTACAGAAAAAGTATGATTTATTTATTGACGGAAAATGGGTAAACTCTCTTCTGATGGGGGTACATTAAAGGCATACAGTCCTTCTACAGGGGAAGAACTGGCACTTGATTTCAGAAGCGACAGCTGAAGATGTTGATTTAGCAGTAAAAGCTGCAGAAAAGCATGAAAGCTGGACATCTCCGATTGAAAGACAGATATCCTGTTAAAAATTGCTGACATAATTGATAAAAATAAGATAGCGGCAGTGGAAAGTATGGACAATGGAAACCGATAAGAGAAACTTCTTTGTGTGATATTCCACTGGGAGCGGATCATTTCAGATATTTTGCAGGAGCAATAAGAAGTAAGAAGGAACATCAAAATGCTGTGATGAAAATACACTAAACCTAGATTGAGAGAACCTAGGGAGTAGTTGGACAGATTATACCTTGGAATTTTCCATTCCTTATGGCTGCATGGAAACTGGGCTCCGCCTTGCAGGCAGGATGTACAGTAGAGTAAAGCCTTCAAGTCACACAATCCTTTCGGTACTTGAACTGATGAGACTTATAGCAGATGTAGTTCAAAAGGTAATTAATGTTGTAACAGGAAGGGTTCAAAATCAGGAAATTATATGCTGAAACATAATGATTTAAAAACTCGCATTTACAGGATCAACTGCGTGGGGCAGGGATGTATATTCAGCTGCATGTTCGCAATGATTCCGCAACATTGGAGCTTGGAGGAAAATCTACAATATATTCTTTGAAGACTGCTGACTTAGATATGGCGATGGATGGAGCACGTAGAATACTGTTTAATCAGGGACAAGTATGTTCTGCAGGTTCACGTATATTTGTTCAGGATACAATTTGATGATAAATTTCGTTGAAAAGACTAAAAATGTATTTGAAAAGGTTAAAGTAGGAAATCCTCTGGATCCTCCACACAGATGGGATCTTTAATATATGAAAGACATTTGAAAGATGTACTAATGTGTGAAATAGGGAAAAAGAAGCGCACGTCTAGTTGCAGCGATAACAAGACAGAAGATGGAGAAACTTAAAATGGATTCTTTGTAAGACCTACAATGCAGATGTAACAAATGATATGAGAATTGCACAGGAAGAAACTTTTGGACCTGTAGTAGTAGTGGAAAAATTCCATAGTGAAGAAGTTAGTTATAAAAGCTGCAAATGACAGTATATATGGTCTTGGATGATGAGGTGTTCACTCGTGACCTTAACCAGTGCAATCCGTGTTTCAAGAGGAATTGAAACAGGACGTGTGTGGGTAAATACATATAACCAGTTCTGCTGCAGCACTTTCGAGTGCATATAAACAGTCAGGAATAGGACGAGAAACTCACAAAGCGTTATATTGGAACACTATACTCAAAATGAAAAATATTCTTATTAATCTAAAATGAAAAACCATCTGGATTCTACGAAACAGAATAGTTAATATGAAAAAGGGCTATATTAGGGAAATATAATATATTATATGAAAAACTATATTGATTCATTTATTAAAATTACTGATATAAAATATCATTTATTAAGAAAAAGGTAAAATCCACCTAAAAATCAGGCTGTTACCTTTTTCTAAATTCATTTCCAGTTTTAAATTATGAAATTTCAAATAACTCATCAATATAGTTTTCTTAATTATTTTACCTATTTATCTACTGAGTAAGCTCTTTTTCCTTTTTATAGACTAGTCCGCTATGGACTATCTAACTTGTTTTTATTGGTTTTATAGTATATAATATAAAAAGTGAAAATAGGGTGATATGTATGGAAAGAAATATAGCGGCATTTTTGATATTGATGGGACGATTCATAGAAATTCATTGCTCATTGAGCATTTTAAGCTTCTGTGAGATATGAATATATTAATGTGATGTCATGGAAGGAAAAGTTAAGGAAAAATTTTCCAAATGGGAAAAGCAGAATAGGAGATTATGATGATTATCTTGAAAGAACTTGTAGAAATTTATGTGGAGCACTTGAAACTTCAGTAGGTCTGACATGGATTTTCTTGCAAAAGAGTTATAGAATTAAAGGGTACAAGGTTTTATAAATATACTAGGGACAGACTTCGTATCATACAAAAATGGACATGAAGTAATTATTATTTTCAGAAGTCCGGATTTTTCTTGTGGGAAAGATGCATGAAAAATGTAATGTAAGAAACTATACTGCTTCAAAATACCTGACTGATGAAAAATGGTATTTTTACTGAGAAGTGATACCTATGTGGGATGCCAAGAGTAAGAAAAAGCTATTGCCGAATACTGTGGAAAAATATGATATAGAGTTTAGAAAAAGTCTTACGCATATGGTGATCAACAGGAGATTTTACAATGTTTAAAAAGTTGGAAATGCAATAGCAATAAATCCTATGAGAAAATTACTTGAAAAATAGATGAGGAATTAAAGGAAAAGTAATGATTGTAGTTGAAAAAGAAAAAGATGTTGTATATAAATTTTAAACCTGATGTGGAAATTGTATCAAATATATAAATTATATTATAAATTTAGAAAAGGATGATATTCTTATGGAAACTTAAAATAGTCTTTCTGGATAGAATAACAGCAGGACCGATTGAACTAAAGAAAGATTTTCAAAATATGCAGAGTACATTGAATATGATGATACAGGTCCGGGCAGCAGATTGTGGAAAGAATAAGTGATGCTAGATGTAATAATAACAAACAGAATTAAATTGAGAAAGGAGCATTTTGAAAGGCTACTAAAGTTAAAGCTGGTTCTTATAACTGCTCACAGGATTTAATCATATTGACATAGAAGGTGGAAATGAAAAAGGCAGCAAAAACAGCCAATGTATCAGATTATTCTACAACTCAGTGGCATGGCTTAACAATGACTTATCTGCTGAATGAGCTGAGACCGATAACGGAATACAGTAAAGAAGTGAAAGCTATTAAACTGGCTGGATATAACTATTCCTGAATTCCCAAAAGTTATCCTATAAATGATTCCGAAGGAAAAATTCTTGGAATAGTCGCTTTGGGGAATATCGGGAAAAAGTAGCAGTAATGGCAGAAACTTTAGGAATGAAGGTAATGGTTGCAAAAATTTCCCGGAAGAAAGTATGATGAAAATAATCTAAGAACACTCATGAAATAAGACACGAACTGGATGAAGTACTTGAAAAGTGTGATGTTTTAACACTCTCATACACGCTGTCGGAATTAACAAAGGATTTAATAAAATCTTGAAAGAATGATGAGTTCGATAATATTGAATTCGCCAGAGGACCTGTTATAAATCAGGAAGATTTATATTTTGCACTGAAAAATAAAATAATAAAGTCAGCGGTAATTGATGTTACCAGTGTTGAACCGCTGAAAAGGATTCCAAAACTGTTTGAGCTGGGAAAATCTTCTTATAACACCGCATATAGCATGGAAATCTAGAAAAAGTTTAATAAGACCTCATGGATAATGTGGAAACAATCTTTCAAAAATGTTTCTTGAGGGAAACTGGAAGGTCTGAGTAAAGGGTTAATGAATAATAACTTGGAAGGTAGAATATGTTTTTCAAAATACATTTAGTGGAATAAAGCTTGAATTTGATGGGCTTTATTATGGCGGGAATTATGAGATAGAAATTTTTCTGATGGAAGATTTTATTATTCATATATTGAAAAATGATTCCATAGAAATAAAAAGGATCATTCCAGGTAACTCAGAAGGAAGTAATGATTTTTGAAGAAATGATGGAATATTTTGAATTTTTAAAAACCCAGAGAAACTATATGGTAAGTGAGTATTGGATTTGGCAATGAGTACTTGTAATTCAGATGGAAGAGAAGAGAAAATACGTTCAGGTAAGGAAATCATAGTTTGAATATGCTAAAATTCTGATTGACAAATACACTGTAAAAATCAAGACAGATATTTTTGCTGGATACATACCTTAGTAGGAATAAAATATATAAGAAATTTCAATATTAAAATGAAGTATGCAAATGTACTGGATCTTTTCAGGAGTTTAATGGAGCTTCATTAAATCTGGGTAGGCAGTATACAATGAAAAATAAAGAAAGAGTAGGATATCTTCCAAAAAGGAACAAAGGGGAGATAATAGCAAGACTTATTGATTCAGGGAAAAAGATGATAGCGATTCCTATTCCTTTTGATGGAGAAGTTGCATTGAAAATTTATCTGGTGGATTAAAAAATATAAATTAAAAAAGGAGTGTCAGAGATGAAAAATATTATTTGTTTTGATTATACTGCAAGTTTTTAGGATTTTCTAGAAAAATTTTGAAAAATATTATAGAGAGTTTATAACAAATAACAATTTTAGACGTATATTACAAATGAAAGGACATTTTATATGATACAGATAGAACCGTATGATTCGAGAAAGCTTTGAGAAAATGCCGGTCCGTATAGTTCTGCATGTGCTTCCTGTTGAAGATGGAAAATATGTGATAGCTTATTCATACATATTTATTGATGAAAAATATATAGATTCAAAAGGATATCCTTTGTTGACCAAAATAAATGACTATACAGAAGATGCAGATATCAGGGATTATGGATTCGGTCCTAAAATTGATACAAAGCATCTTAATTTAATGGCAAATTATGAGATAATGAGAACAGGAGAGATGGAAAATTACTGAAAGATCATTAAATGCAAAAAGAATACGACCTGTTTAAGGATAAAAACTTTGAAATATCTGAGATATTTTTGATAGATATCTGGGGTATGAAGGAGAGTGACTGGTGGCCTTCAAAATTAATTTATTTTACTGTTGCGAAAATATTACAAATCATATATAATAGTGAAATAACAAAATAGAAAAGAGGTGGAAATAAAATATGTGGTTTACAAAAATCACAGGAAGAAGTACTGAAAAGAACTGAATGTAGATCCTAAAACAGGACTGACAACAGAAGAAGTAAATAAAAGACTTGAAAAATATGGTCAGAATAAATTAAAGGGGAAACCTAAAAAACGTTTATTTCAGCTATTTTTAGGGCAGCTTCAGGATGTGCTTATTTATGTATTGATTGGAGCGGCAGCAATTAATATAATTGCTCATGGACTTGAAGGAGTGACAGATGCAATAATCATACTTGCAGTTGTACTTATAAAATGCAGTTGTGGAGTAGTTCAGAGTCAAAAGCTGAAAAGGCATTGGAAGCATTGCAGCAGATGACAACACCTAAAAGTGCCGTAAGACGTAATGGAGAAGTTATAGAAATAAATTCAGAGGATTTAGTTCCGGGAGATATAATAATAATTGATGCTGGACGTTTTATACCAGCTGATATAAGACTTTACTGAAAGTGCAAATTTACAGATAGAAGAATCTGCACTGACAGGAGAGTCGGTTCCAAGTGATGCTGACTTTATAACGGAAGATATTAAAATACCGGTAGGAGATAAGGAAAAATATGGCATTTGCGTCTACGATGTCGGCGACTTATGGAAGAGGAGAAGGAGTTGTTGTAGCAACTGCAATGGAGACGGAAATAGGAAAAATAGCTAAAATACTTGATGAGGATGAAAATGCACTTACTCCGTTACAGGTGAAACTTGATGAGCTTGGAAAAACATTAGGATACATGGCGATGGTAATCTGTGCCCTTATATTTGTAATAGGACTTATTCAGGGAAGAAACTGGGTAGATATGCTAATGACAGCAATAAGTCTGGCAGTTGCGATACCTGAAGGACTTGTGGCAATGAGTTAGGAGTAGTTCTTTCAATGGTGCAACAAGAATGTCAAAAATAAATGCCATCTAAGAAAACTTCCAGCTGTAGAAACTCTTGGTGCAGTAAATATAATATGTTCAGATAAAACAGGAACATTAACACAAAAATAAAATGACGGTTGTAAAAATTTATACTCCTGACAATTTGAGGGAAATTCCATCAGAAGGAAGAGATTTCGAAGCAAATAGAGATGAAAAAGAACTGATAAGATCATTTGTCCTATGTTCAGATGCACTCGATTGATAGCGGACAGGATATAGGGATCCTACAGAAGTTGCATTAGTTGTACTGGAGACAGGTTCAATCTTGAAAAGAATACATTGAATACAGAATATAAAAGAGTAGGTGAATTTCCTTTTGATTCAGACAGGAAATTAATGTCTACGCTGAATGAAGAAGAAGGAAAATACAGAGTTCATACTAAAGGTGCCATTGACAATATTCTTGTTAAATCTGACAGAGCCCCTAGAATGGCAATATTGTTCCGTTAACTCAGGAAATGAAAGATAAGATATTAAAAGCTGCCGAAGAAATGTCTGACTCTGCTTTTAAGAGTTTTAGGAGTAGCATTTAAGGATACTAAAAGCGTAATTTCATCAGAAGAAATGGAGAAAAATCTTGTTGTAGTAGGAATTGTAGGAATGATAGATCCTCCGAGAACAGAAGTTAAAGATTCACTTTCAGAAGCTAAAAGCAGGAATAACTCCGATTATGATAACAGGGGATCATAAAAATACTGCTGTTGCCACTTTGCAAAAGAACTTGGGATAGCAACAGATATAAATCAAAGCCTAACTGGAGCAGAAATAGATGAAATTCGATGAGCAGTTTGCAAAAGAGATAAATAGATACAGAGTATTTGCAAGAGTTTCCTGAACATATAGGTTAAGATAGTAAAAGCATTTAAAAGAACAGGGAAATATAGTTTCAATGACAGGAGATGGAGTAAACTGATGCACCATCATTAAAATTTGCTGATATAGGTGTAGCGATGGGAATAACAGGAACTGATGTTTCAAAAGGCAAGTGACATGATTCTTACAGATGATAACTTTACTACTATTGTTCATGCAATAGAAGAAGGAAGAAATATTTACAACAATATTAAAAAGACAATAATGTTCCTTCTGTCATGTAATCTTGGAGAAGTAATATGTGATTTATTGCAACAATGTTCAACTGGCCAATACCTCTGGTTCCTATACAGTTGTTATGGATTAACCTTGTAACTGATACATTGCCTGCAATTTCATTGGAGTGGATCCGGGGATAAAGATGTAATGAATAAGAAACCGAGAAATCCTAAAGAAAGTGCAGAAGGTGCAGGATTTAGGGCAATAATAGCAGGAATACTTATTGAACTTTAACTTTGACTGCATTTTTATATAGGTGTTAAGGACATGGATTTGCAGTCAGTGAAGTAATTGGCAGTAAAAGTGAAGAAGCTTTAAGAGCATTAACATATGGAAGAACAATGGCATTTATAGTACTTACTGTGTCCCAGCTGTTTTATTCACTCACTATGAGAAATAGTAAAAACAATATTTGAAGTAGGATTCTTTAAAAATAAATTCTGATTTTTATCAATAATAACAGGAATAATTTTACAGGTAGGACTGACATCAATATCTCGAATTGCAGCAATATTCAAAGTTACACAATTATCGTTTGCTGATTGGGATATAGTGTTTATATTTGCTCTAATACCATTTTTAGTAAATGAGATAATAAAAGTTGTCTCAAGAAGAAAAATAATCAACTTTCATAAATATAAAAATTAATTTATAATTAATTATAGACAAAAAGCAATATTTATACTTGACAAATCATATAATACAATATACTATATAGCTTCAAGGCTATAATAACAGTTTAAGTACAATTAATAACAGGAGACAGTAGTATGTCAAAAAGAATTTGTGGAAGCTATGCAAAAGCTACAGGAGAAACTAAAAAGAGCTGAAGAATTAGTAAATGAATTTTTGTAGGAACAGTTGAAAATCATTAACTAAAGGAAATAGTGTTCAATTTGTTGGTTGGGGAACTCCCGGAGTTCAAAAAGAGCGGCAAGAAAAGGAAGAAATCCTCAAACTGGAAAAAGAAATCAAAATAGCTGCTAAAAAGTAGTTAAGTTTAAAGTTGGATTAGCTGATAAAAGTAGCTGCTTCAAAAGGAAAATAGAAATAATTTAAATTTAATAAGAAAAATAGAAAACTGTTTCGAAATAAAGATTTTGGAACAGTTTTTCTATCATGAATTAAGAAATTGAATAGTAATATTTCAATATATGAATAATAACATATATTGCTTTTTAAATATGTTATTATTATACTAATCAAAAATAGTAGGATAGTAGGAGTGGAGTAGGTATGAGATATTATTATTAAGCATTGCTATAATGCTTGTTTTAAGTTGAGGGAATGAAGTGAAGAAAAGTAGTGAAACAGGAGGGAAAAATCTAAGGACACTTTCAAGATAGGAATTACCTCAGATAGGTTGCTCATCCTGCACTAGACAGTGCAAGGGAAGGCTAAGGATGCTTTTAAAGAATCAGGTCTAAAAGTCACTTTGATGATGCTAATGGAGAAATTGCAACAGCAAATATGATTGCAACAATTTTTGTTACGGAAAAGGTTGATTTAATCCATGCAACAGCAACCAGCACGGCACAATCTGCAGCACAGGCAACAAATAAATTGCCAGTGGTATTTTCAGCCATTACTGATCCTGAAGCAGCAGGACTTATCAAGGAAAATGTAACAGGAATAAGTGACAGAGTAAACAGAAACAGCAGCTCGAACTTCTGTTGAAACTTGACAGTAAAATAGTAAAGGTGTTATCTATAATTCTTCAGAACAAAATTCAAAGGTGCAGAGTTGATGATCTGAAAAAGCGGCATCAGAAATTGGGACTAATAATTAGTGAAAAAGTGTTACACAGGTAAGTGAGATTCCACAAGCTTAGAAGCTTTTAGTAAAATCATCAGATGCATTATAATCTTCCAACAGATAATCTCGGTAGCTTCTGTTATAAATCTTATTACTGAAAAGGCTATATCAGCTAAGAAAAATAGCCTTTGGAGCTGAATCGGCCCATGTAAAAGGTGGAGCTTTGATAACACAGGGATGAGACTATTATGAAATGAAAAGAAGCAGGAAAGATAGCTGTAGAAATATTGAAAAATGGTAAAAACCATCTGAAATAAGCTTTTAAGAAGATGAATTTAAATGACATAGTAATAAATAATAAAACACTGGCAGCAATTGGAATAAGCTTGCCGGAAGATATAAAATCAAAAGCAGAAACAATAGACTAAAATATAGAATAGGAAATACAAAATTTATTGAGTTGGGGAGAAACTATGATGATAATGTTGTTAATCATAAGCAGCTCTTATGCTGTTATCTTGTGGAAAGACAGATGAAGTTTCAAATAGAATCCAGGAAGTAAGATTAATGGAACAAATGAAACTTATAAAATTGGAATTACACAGATAGCAACACATCCGTCATTAGATTTAGTTACAGGGATTTAAAAAGCATTTGAAGATGCAGGTATAAAAGCTGAGTTTGATGATGCAGAAGGTACTATAGCAATGCAACTTTCAATAGCTAACAGCTATAAGAGTGATATCTGGTTCTCGGAATAGGAACTCCTTCGGCACAGGCTTTAGTAAAATACTATAACAGATATGCCTGTATTATTTTCAGCAGTTACAGATCCTGAAAGTGCAAAATTGCCTTTAACAAAATGTAACAGGAACAAGTGACAGACTTGATAATGTTGGTGAACAGCTGGACTTACTTTTAAAAATTAAAGCCGGAAGTATTGCTGTGTTGTATAATCCTTCGAACAGAATTCAGTTGTTCAGGTAAAAGAAATAGAAGCAAAAGGCAAAAGAAAAATCTGGCAGTTATGTTACAGGGAGTAAGTTCATTATCTGAATTACCTCAGGCTACTAAGAATGCATTGGTTGAAAGTGATGCATTATATCTTCCAACAGATAATCTTGTAGTTCCGGAATAAACTGATTGATTTCAGAAGCAAAAAGTGCAAAACCCTGTTGTTTTCAAGTGAAAATTCATCTAGAAGCAGGAGCATTGTTTACAATGGGACTTGATTATTTTGAACTTGGAAAAAGAACTGGAGAAATGGCAATTGAAATTCTTAAAAGGAAAAACCTGTGGATCGATACCATATGAATTATCTAATGACATTGTATGTAAATGAAAACTACTGCAAAAGAATTAGGATTAGATCTAAAGAAAATTGATTTAACAGATGCCAAAAATATATAAATAAAAATAAAAGTAAAACAAAAAGAAGGATAGGAAAAATAAATGAATGAATTATTAATATTTATACAGAGTCTCCCTACAGCAATGAAAACAGGGCTAATATATTCAATAATGGTAATGGGAGTTTATATAACTTATAAAATTCTGGATTTCAGATTTATCAGTAGATGGAACATTTCCATTAGGAGCAGCGTATATCTTGCAGCTTTTTCAAATCTTCCAAATGGTTTTCTTTTGGAATAACTAAATCTAATAATAGGGCTAACATTTGCTACTATAGGTGGAATGGTAGCAGGATATATAACAGGAGCATTACATGCATATTTTTGATATTGAAGGTCTGCTTTCAGGAATACTTGTGAGGACAGGACTTGCCAGTATAAACTTTAGGATTAACAGTTCTTCAAAGTGCCATTATACCTGGAGATAGAAGCATAGTGAAATGATAACGTATGAAAATATTTTCATAATATTTTACGTAGTTTTGTGTTATTACTTATTTTAAAGGGATTTTTATGATTATAAAATAAAAGAAATAAATATGTAATAAGAACAATGATTGTCTATATAATTATATTTATACTTTTAGAATTTTATGTAGTTTCAACAGGATACTAAACTTATGCTGACTGCACTGGTAGTATTTATAATTAAAATGATAATAGACTATATACTTACTTCAAAATTTGGATTTGCATTAAGAGCCCTGTAAAATAATGAGCAGCATTGTTGTAAAGCCTTGGAGTAAATGAGGCTTAAAATTTTTGGACTGATGATTTCTAATGGACTGGTAGCACTACAGGAGCATTGTTTGCTCAGGACTTAAAAGGTGGCGGATTTACAGTCTGGAGTTGGGACACTGTAGTTGGGCTTGCAGCAATAATACTTGGTTTGGGCGTGTTTAAAAATCAAGAATAGTAAATGAGCTCAATAATAATAGTAGGTTCATATTGTAGCATACTGTATAGTAAATATGCACAATTGATCAAAACAACTGGACTCAGAATCTGTAGCAAAGCCTCAATATCAATGAGAATATAACTAAAATACTAGAAGTAAAACCAACAGATACTAAAGTGATAACATCAGTAATTTTGGAATAATTTTATGGAATGAATATAGAAAAATCAAAAAGGTAAGAATAAAGCAAAATTACTGGAAAAAGGAGAAGCATAGATGATAGAAAATAGAAAATTTATATAAAACATTCTTCTCCGAATTCATATTGAAAAGAAGTATTTAAAAATTTGAATCTAGATAAATGACGGAGATTTTATAACAATACATAGGAGTAACAGGAGCTGGAAAAGTCAATTTTGCTGATGTCCTGAATGGACAGAGTACTGATAAGGGGACTGTCGTGCAAATGATATTAACCTTTACAAATGTTGAAAGACATAAAGAGAGCAAAGTGGATTTCTAGGTATATCAGAATCTGTCCCAGGGGACAGCTCTTTCTGATGACAGTTCTTGAAAATCTCAATGGCTAAAAACAAAGGGAAAGATTTAATTTTACTTTTGACTCGATGTATCTGGAGTTTTAGTAGCAGCCGGAAGAGTATAGGATTAGGTCTAGAAAATCAGTCATCTACCTCAGGTTGCATTATTGTCGGACATCAGAGACAGTGTCTTCACTGATAATGGCAACATTAAAATCAGCCGACATACTGTTGTTAGACGAACATACTGCCGCGCTTTGATCCTCCAGACGTCATCTATAATTTTCCAAATAAGACAAAGAAATCATAGAGAAAAATAATATTACTGAGTTTGATGATTACACATAATATGCAGGATGCAATAAATTATGGAAACAGACTGATAATGTTACATGCAGGTGAAATAATATTTGATATAAAAGTGAAGACATCTGACTGTAGAAAAACTGCTTGAAATGTTTATTAAAAGATGCAATGCTATCAGGATAAAGATGTATTTTAATGAATAAGAATCATATGTGCTATCTCATAAGAGAGGTATACTGTTATTAATTATATTTAGTAATTTAATATTTCAGTTATCATTTCTTTTGAGATAGTTTTTATTTCAGACTTTGACAACATATGAATTTAGATTATGTAATTTTAAAAATTATAACAATAAATAACTTGACAAATTTTTAAAATAGGTGTATTTATATTTTTAATTAATAAATAGTTAAATTAAAAATTTTAATTATTTATAAAATAAAGGGGATAAAAGTATAAAATATTCGTAATATTTTAATACTTTATTTGAGATATGAATAATAAAAATACTATTTTTCAATTTATTAAACTGTAAGACACAGTAGTTGATCAGTATTAAGAAATTATTAAAATAATAAAATAGGAGGTGAAAAATCATAATACATAAAGAATAATCCCAAAGAAAAATAATTATTTAAGGGCTGAATTCTTTTCGTCATTTAAAGAGGTTTATAAAAGGGATATGGCAGAGGTTTAGATTTTGTACAATTTTTCTCAGAAAAACCAAATTTTGAAAAAGTAATAAAAAGGAGGAGTTAAAATACAGTAGTTAAGTAAATAATAGTATTATGCTTCAGAAATAATATTTGAAATTTCTGGAGCATTTAAAATAAAAGGAAATAATAATCCTTGGAAAAAGAGGAAGAAAAATGATAAATGTGGCAGGGATTAGAATTATAGGATTTCAATATAACGTAGAAAAATGGCAGGTATTTTAATGATTAGCTATACTGTCTATATATATTATCAGATAACTCAGACAGTTAGATAAATAGCAGTTATTTTGAGGAAGAAGACTGAAAAATATAGAAGAAAATTACAAGCTGTTATTAATGACAGAGGAGATTATCTGAAACAGCAGTAAAGAACAGTAAAAGATGATAAATCAGATGAGAAAGATTACAGAGAATTATAAAGAAAATATCAGGAGAAGAAACAGAAAGGTATTAGAAAATACAGGAATAATTAAAATAAGAGATAGCGTAGTAGATACTAATACAAAAGAGATATGGAAAATATTTCGCAGCAGGCGGGCATAGGAAAAGTTTCTGAAATGCTGTAAAGTAAGAGAGAGTATAAAACATAAATGAGAAGAAAGTAGATAAATAACCAGGATGTTCAGAGCAGAAATATTCGAAAATAAAAAGAGTTTAGAGAAAATTTTATGGCCTGTAAAATAGTGGAAGAATACAAGTAAATTTGGAAAATAGGAAACCATCCTGTCTCTAAAATCAGTGAAAATTTCATGGGGAGTGGATATTGCCGTATCAATAGGAACTCCTGTATATGCTGGAATAAAGGGGATAGTAACTTTGCCGGAAAAAGAGGTAATTATGGAAATCTTGTAGAAATTGAAGGAAGTGACGGAATAAAAGTGCAGCATGCCCACTTTGACAAAATAGATGTTGTTACAGGTCAAAGAGTTTCAGCTGAGAAAAGGTGGCAGAAACTGGAAATATAGGAATGTCAACAGGACCTCATCTACATTATGAAATTATTGTAGATGAGCAATCCTGTAAATCCATTGAAATTTTGCCCATGATTAAAGTTATGATAGAAATAAGATTATATGAAAATCTATAAGAACTTTCCATTTTACCATCTTCTGAAACAAAAAGACCTGTTACAGCTATTTCAGGCAAAGTGTCTCATGAATCATGGCAACAGATTTTTATATACCCTTTTGTGTTTCATCATCAGCTGGACAACCGGCACAGTCACTGTGACCGGCAACGAAAAATATGATCAGATTTTATGTTTATTTATTGAAATAAGTACAATTTTTATCCTCCACAGATTTGAGATAGTCATCATAAACAATTTTTACTTACAGGGCCTGCATCGGTAATAGTATCCACGTATCTCGTAACGATAGTTTTCCTGATATATTCATTGATTATGTGTATAAATCTCCCGTCCATACAGCAGATTAAAGTACAGAACATATTTAATCCTCCTAGTTTATTTTAATTTATTTCATTTTTAGCATAATTGATTTTATCATTTTTGATTAATTTACTATCCAAAGTATACCATAATAGAATAGAGTTTCTCAAGTTGTAAAGGCTATCGAAATATATGGTACAATAAAATAGCTTTTATTTATAAAAATAGATATAGATAGCGGAAAGGGAAAACATGGGTGAAAAAATGGATGAAATAGTAAAAATAAATGAATTTACAAAGATTATCAAAAGAGAGGGAATTAACTGAAGAAGAGAAAGAGAAAAATATAGAAGACTTTATATTGACAACTAAGGAAAGTCTCAAAGGACATTTGGATAACATAAAAGATTGTAAAAGTGATGATGAAGGAAATCCCTGTAGATGATGACTGGGAATATAATTCTGACAGAGGCATAAATTTTATAATAGTCTAAAACAAACAGATTGTAAAAGCAAGGGATTATAAAGCGAATTAGACAATCAAAAGTTAATATGTGGAAATAACAAAGGTGGAAAAATGAAATATAAATTAGTTTTATTTGATTTGGACGGGACATTGACAGATACATTGGAAGCTATTGCAAAATCAGTAAATTCTGCATTTGAAGAATTAAATTTAAAAAACATACAGCCCCTTACAGAATGCAGTAGATTAATTGGAAATGGAATTGCATGGAATTGCAGATAAAGTTTTTGCTATGGAAAAATATGATGAGAACACTGTGAGTCCTGAAATGATGAAAAAAATACTGAGAAAACATTATAGGGAAAGCACTATAACTATAATGTGAAACTGTATGAAGGAATTGAAAAATTACTGGATTTTCTGGAAGAAAAACTAATATAAAGGCAGGGATTGTGACAAATAAAGGATCATGGACTGGCATTAGATACAGTTGAAAAACTATCTTCAAAATGGAAATTTGTTGATATAATAGGAGCTTCTGATAAAGAGCACCCTAGAAAAGCCTTCTTCTTATGGAATTGATAAAATTTCTGAAGAAACAGGTATTGAGAAAGAGGAAATACTCTATGTTGAGATATGGATGTTGATGTGCAGACAGCAAAAAATTCAGGAGTGGATATTGTTTACTGTAAATGGGGATTTGGGACTGTAAAAGGTGAAGAAAATATTCCTGAGGATATAAAAAGTTGATACAGTAAATGAAATAATTGAAAAATAAAGGCATAAATAGTAAATATAATTGATACATACTTTTAAAAATCTTGAATTTTTGTATTTTGAATTCTGTAGGAGAAAAATTAAATGGAAGAGATTGAGAAAGTAATAAGAAATTTTTGAAAATACTGAATATTTTGATATATATTTTATATTGCATATGATGGGAGAAAAATTCAGTTCCTTTTGATGAAAAATCTGAATGAAAAAAGTATAAAATCTGAATTTAGAAAATTACTGAAAAATGGGTATAAATAAAGGAATTCAGCAGGCAGGAAGAACAGATAAGGATGTAAGTGCTAAAGAAAAATCTGCTTTATATTAATTCAAAAGCATTATATAGAATTTGAAAAGCTTGGATATAAGGAAATAGATGGACTGAGATACTGAAAATTGAAAAACGCTTCCATTTTGGAATTTCCTGAATTAATAGCAAAAGACATTATATTTATGAGTATCCGGAAAAACTTATAAAAATACTGATGAAAAAATAAATTTAAACTGTATGGAGTTATCAGGAAAAGAAAGATTTTTAAGAAATTTACATCAAAAAGGTGAAAAAACTTAAAAATCATGTGAGGGAAATCAAAGTTGAATATAGGGGAAGGAAAAGCTTTATTTTACTGGAGATGGCTTTCTTCCACAACAGGTGCAGGATAATGAGCAATTTATTTTTGAATGGGAAGTATGAAACCTTTGTCTGGAGAGTATTTGATATTAGTAAAGGTAGATTTTCTAGATGAACTGGAAAAATGATTTTAAAAATGAAGATATTGAAGAAATAATTGAAGACGTAGAAAAAATAGAAAAGAATGATTATTTTTCTATTTTTTTATGTGAATAAAAGGTAATAAAGGCAGATTAATTGGGAAAAAGGAAAAAATATAAAAAATTTGAAAGTTATATGGAAATATAGTCGTTAAAGATAAATAAAAATCTAAGAATGTTAATGTATAATGAAATGAGGAAAATATGTATATTGTAAGAAAAGGTATTGAGTACTTTTTCCAAAAATTGATGAAAAATTTTATGAATAAAGTTATTGAAAATACTTGATTCTGATGAAAAGAAAATATTTTTAGAAATGGCTGGATATGATAAGTTTTCATCTCGCTGGAAGTGTATAAAAATTAAGCGAAACGACTTTAAAGAGATGAAATTATATATTTGAAGCTTGCACTTCTTCATGATTGTGGAAAAGGAAAAACTTCAATGATAACAAGGGTTCTACATAAAATTTAAAAATAAAAGACACCGTTGAGGGAACATGCTGAAAGAGGATATGAAAAATAGAAAGGGATATAGATACTGAACTTGCATTGTTAATAAGAAATCATCATAATAGGAATTATTCGGAAAAATGAATATTTTCCAGAAATGTGATGATGAAAGTTAAGTTTGAAAAAGTTTAGTATGTTATATGGCTTAATAGCCAAAATAACCTTGAAAAGTAAATTAAAAAGATAAATGGCGAGGAAAAAATTAGAATGGAATCAAAATTAATAATAGATGTTCCTGATGAAGAAACTGGAGAGAGAATTGACAGTTTTTTATCAGGAAAGACAGATTTTACAAGAACGAGAATACAGCAGACTGATAAAAAGACAGGAATATAACAGTAAATGGGAAACCAACAAAAATCTTCATATAAAATCGAAGAAAATGATGAAATTACAATTGAAGTTCCTGAAGTTGAAACAACGGAAATTAAACCTGAAAATATAAAAATTGATATTGTTTATGAGGATTCTGACATAGCTGTGATTAATAAGCAGGCAGGGCTGGTTGTTCATCCTGCACATGGTCACTATTCCGGAACACTTGTAAATGCCCTTTTGTATCATATAAAAGATTTGTCAGGTATAAATGGTGAAATAAGGCCAGGTATAGTGCACAGACTGGATAAGGACACAAGTGGCTTATTGTAATTGCAAAAAAATGATAAAGTTCATGCGCACTTACAGAAATGTTTCAGGAAAAAGAAAATTAGGAAAAACATATCTGGCAATATTAAAGGGAAAAACCTCAATAAAAAGTGAAGGCAAAATTGTCACCAAATAGGAAGGGATAAAAATGACAGGAAGAAAAATGACTGTCATTGATGATGCAAATACAAAGGGAAAAACTGCAATAACAAATTACAGGGTAATTTCCCAGAATAACCTATTTACGCTTGTAAAGGTAAATATTGAAACAGGGAGGACGCATCAGATAAGGGTTCATATGAGACATCTTGGATATCCGATACTGGGAGACAGTGTATATGGAAGAAAAGATAATGAAAAAAGACAGATGCTTCATGCATACAAGCTTGAATTTTTACATCCTGTAACAGGACATCCAATGGAATTTACAGGAGAAATACCGGAAGATTTTCAAAAGGCATTAAAAAAATCAGATTTAAAAATAGATGAAATAATAGATTAACGGATGGAAGAAAAAATGAATAGTTTAAGGGAATTTGACGAAACATATGAGGGAACAGTTTTAGGTGTTGATGAGGCGGGAAGGGGACCTCTCGCCGGAGCAGTGGTGGCTGGAGCTGTAATAATTCCTGAATATTTTTCTGAACTTGATGAAATAAATGATTCAAAGAAACTGACAGAGAAAAAAAGGGAAAAACTTTTTGAAATTATAATGGAAAAATGCATAGTTGGAATAGGGATTTCTGATGAAAAGGAAATTGATGAAGTGAACATATTGAATGCAACTTTTTCCGCAATGAGAAAGGCAATCAGCCAGGTGACTGAAAAAGCTAAATTTGATGTGGTTCTAGTGGATGGAAATCATAAAATAAAAGGATATAGCGGAAAACAGGAAGAAGTAATAAAAGGAGATGCAAAATCATTATCTATTGCGGCGGCATCAATTGTGGCAAAAGTTACAAGGGACAGAATGATGCTGGAAGTAGATAAAGAATTTCCTGAATATGGCTTTGCAAAGCACAAAGGATATAAAAACAAAATTACATCGGAAATATTACTTGAGAAAGTGGTCTTTGTAAAATATCATCGTAAATCTTTTCTGAAAAAGATATTGGGTGATGAAGAGTCAGGATAAAATCTCTGAAGGGAAAAAATAATAAAGGGACATTAGAAAAAAAGAGTGGATAAAAACAGGGGGTTAAAAATTATTTTTAATGAAAAAGAAAAAGGGAAATAGGGTTTGAATTTGAGGAATTTGGCAAGAAAAGGTATCTTATTAAAAAGGGAATGAGATATATTGAGAGTAATTTTTATACAAGATATGGAGAAATAGATCTTATTTTTACAGATGAAGAGGAAAAACACTTGTGTTTTTAGAAGTGAGATATAGAAAAAATGCTGAATTTGGTGAGCCAGTTAGAAACAATTGATGGGAAAAAAACTGGAAAAAATAATGATTTCTTCACAGATTTATATAAAAAGATAGAAAATGGAAACAAAATGTAAGATATGATGTCATAGGAATAAAAAAAGATAAATTAGGTAATAATAAAATAAACTGGATAAAAAATGCATTTTGAGGTGAGAAGGAAAAATGAAAAATCATGAAAAATGTTTAAAATGTGGCTCAACCTCATGTGAGGTAAAGTCAATTGCATTGCCTACTAAAAAATTGACTGGAGCAAAAATTTCTCTTGATACATTTTATTTAAAAATATGCCAGAATTGGTGGTTATACTCGAAATGTACTCGGCAAAAGTCATTGAGAAGGTCAAAAACCCAATTAAAAACTACTAGTAAAAAAATAGAGGATAAAGTTGACAAGGTAATTTCAACTTTTAAAGGAATTCTATTTAAAAATAAGGACATAATTTCAGGGAGGGAGTTAGTCGGGGACGGCATAGTATCAGAGGAAACAGAAAGTAGGCTTTTTAAATTTAAAAGAAATTGAGGAAAATTAAATAACATTTACTATATCTGGGACTATAATGAAGAGTTTAAGAAACTGATTTTTCCTATAAGTACAATAGGAAGAAAAATCTTGCAAAATTAATTGCAGGGTTAATAGAAGAGGAGTTTGAATATATTATTCAGAAGGAAAAAATAGATTTTATAGTAAGTGTTCCAATAAATAAAAAGAGGGAAAAGTGAAAGGGGATACAATCAGGTTGATGAAATTCTGAAACAGCTGAATGTAAATTATGTGGAAATAAAGAGAGTAAAAAATACAGAAAAAATGCATAAGCTGTTAAATGAAAAACTGAGGGAAGAAAATATCAGGGGAAGTTTCAGGATAGGGAGTGACTTTGATTTTAAAAATAAGAAAATACTTTTTAGTTGATGATATAATTACAACAGGAGCAACACTTTAGGAAATAAAAACAGTATTTTAGATGATATTGACAGGAAGGTTTTTATTAATTCAAGAAATTGTAAAATTGCTGAAGCTGGAAGTGGAAGGACAAAAAATAGAAAAACGGAAATTACAGTTTTTTGTCTGGCGGCGGCAAGAGAAATCAAGATGAATAAAGGAGAAGTATGAATTCTTTAAAATTAAAAATTAGTAATATTGGCATGTATAATAATGTCTACGGCAAATTCCTTTACTAATACCAATAATAGTACAAAAGTTGAGAAAACATCAGTTGAAGTTGAAAAAACATTATCGGATAAAAATAAAAACAGTAATTCTGAAAAAGAAGATAAAACAGAAGAAAGTGCTGTAGAAGAGGTGAAAAGTCCTACTAAATATAGTCAAAGGGATGATAACATCATTGATATAAATTCACTGGTTCATGAAGAAACACCTGATTACAGAATTGTTAATGGAAATAACGTAAGATTGATATTGAAAACAAAAAATAATGATGTTTATTCTGCACAAGTTGTATACAATGGTGGAGAAAAAATGATGAGAAGCATTGGAAATTATGGAGGAAATGAAATATTTGTTGCTGAAATTCCAAATAATGTAAGAGGATATTACTTTAAACTGGTTGACGGTAAAGTAAAATATTTTTATGGGAAAAATACAACAACTTCAGAAAATAGTGTGCTGAAATTTCAATACCAAAAATCAGATAAGCTGACGTATATCCCAGACTGGGCAAGAGGGTCAGTAGGATATCAGATATATATAGATTCCTTTAGAAATGGTAATGTGGATAATGATCCTATTTTCAATGAATTTGGAACGGATGATTTTGCTCAGCCTGAAGGAGAAATACGGTCAGGTACTCCAAAAAAAGACCTTGTTGCTGCTGAATGGGGAACAACGCCATATCCTTTTTCTGTAAATGAATGGAATGGAAATTATGAAACTAAAAATGAATGGGAAGAAGATGCACTGAATGATGTTCAGAATTATACGAGATATTATGGAGGAGATCTTCAGGGAATTAAGGAAAAACTTGATTATCTGAAGGAACTTGGAGTGGAATATATTATAATTTCCTCACCATTTTATTCTCTTTCAAATCATAAATACGACACAATATATTTTAACCATGTAGACCCTTATTTTGGATATATAGAGCAGACTGGTACAAATAAAGGGCTGGATATACAAGGTAAAGTACATAATAACAATGGGAATAAGGAATTGAATCTTCTGATTTATAATCCTGCCGCTAAAGAAAATCTTCTGAAAGAAAATTTAACTGATACAGCTACTTGGGTTTGGACAGATTCTGACCTGGAATTTGCAAGTCTTATAAAGGAAGCACATAAAAAAGGATTGAAGGTTGTTATGGAAGTGGCTCCGGATACAGTTTCAACAAAATTTTTTGCCAGAATGAATTCAGATTATAAGAAATGGTATAAGGACGGGGAAAATACAAAGCTTGATTTATCTTCAAAGGCGGCAAGGGAATATGTTGAAAATTCATTGAAAAAATGGGTTCTGGGACCTGATGAAACATTTAAGGAAAATGTTTATGATGACGGAATTGACGGTATAAGATATGTCTATTATGATGCTAAGAATAAGCCACATATTGTTGAAATAACGGAAAACCTGAAAAAGTTTAAAAAGGATCTTCTGATAGTGGGGGAATTTTCCAGAAATTTTGCTGATGATATAGATGCCGGACTTTATGATAGCGGAACAGACTATAATATTGTAAATAATATGATAAAATATACGATAAACAGTAACTCGAATTATAGAATTGGAAGTGTAGAGTTTGCCAGTAAAATGAATGAAATTTATAATAAATATTCAAGCGAAAGATTTAATCTGACACAGGTTTATATCGATTCGCTTGATACAGATAGAATTTTCAGTGGAATTATAAATCCAAACAGGGTTTTTGACAGAAACAATCAGTCGAATCAGGGATATTTAAACATAAGACCGGATTTATATGACGGAAATGCAATAAGTAAACTTAAGAGAATAATTGCTGTTCAGTTGACAATGCCTGCTACTCCGGTAATATATTATGGAGATGAAAAAGGAATGTGGGGGTCAGATTCTCCTAGAAACAGAAAACCGATGTTATGGGATGATTATGCACCTTACGAAGATGAAACTGACGATTTAAGTAAGTATGATATTAATACACTGAGAAATCTTCCGCCTGAAATTGTTCAGATAAATGAAGTTCAGAAAACGGTTTCTTATCCTGTCAAGGAAAATACTGAAATTGAGAATTTTTATAGAACATTGTTAAAGGTAAGAAGTGAAAATAAGGAATTGTTTAAAAATGGAAAATTCAGAGTTCTTGAAGTATACAATGATCCTAAAACTAAAGGAAGAATCGATGCTGAAATACAGCAGTATCTGAATGAGGAAAAGAGAAAGGCCAAAACATATCAGAATAGAGATATTAATCCACAATGGCCTAACACTGATTTTATTTCATACGAGGTAGCTTATGGAAATAAGTCTATGATTGTCATAATAAATAATTCGGGAGATTCTTATCCGGTAAGTCTTCAGGTTCCAAAACTTTTTGGATTCTATGAAAATCAGCTGAACAAAAAGGAAGTTTATTCAATTTCCGATAAGAAAATAAATGTTATATTGAAACCAAATGAAGTAAAAGTTCTGTATAGTAATGATAAGAATATTTTTGATTCATTTAAAAAATAGATGATTTTATATGATGAGGAAAAATAATTATAAAAATATTGAAATACACAAGGGAGCTGTTTCAAAATGAAAAAAATAGGGATGAAATATATGGAAAAATAGAATTATTTAATAAAAATTTTGCGATATAATTTTTTTCATATTATCTTTTAAATTTTCTTTTGAAACAGTTTTTTTATACAAAGGTAATAAAAGGGGAAATTAAGTTGGGTAATGAAATTAAATTATTTGAAGGAAACAAAATTCGTTCTGTTTGGGATAATGAGAAGGAAGAGTGGTATTTTAGTGTTGTTGATATTGTAGGAGCACTAACTGAAAGTAAGAATCCAAGAAGATACTGGAGTGATTTAAAGAGAAAAATGAAAGATGAAGAAGGTGCCATTCAGCTGTACGAAAAAATCGTACAACTGAAGCTAGAATCTTCAGATGGAAAAATGTATAATACAGATGTTGCTGATATACAAGGAATATTCCGTATTATTCAATCAATACCGTCACCAAAAGCAGAACCATTTAAAATGTGGTTATCAGAAGTTGGAAAAGAAAGAATTGATGAAATTATTGATCCTGAACTTACAATTGAGAGAGCTTTGGAAACATATTTGGAAAAGGGATATACAAGAGAATGGGTAAACCAAAGATTACAAGCAATTCAAGTGAGGAAAGAACTTACAGATGCCTGGCAAGACCACGGAGTTAAAAAGGGTAGGGAATTTGCTATTTTGACTAATGAAATTTCAAAAGCATGGTCTGGCATGACAACGAGGGAGTATAAAGATTATAAAGGACTAAAAAAACAAAACTTGAGAGACAATATGACAACAACAGAACTTATTTTAAATATGCTTGCAGAAACTGCAACGAAAGATATTACCAATGCTTTCAATCCAAAAGGATTTGAAAAAAATAAGGAGGTATCCAAAAGAGATGGAAATGTTGCAAAAGTTGCAAGAGAAACTCTTGAAAGAGAAATAGGACAACCTGTTATTACATCTAAAAATGCTATTGATTTTGGAAAATTAATTGATGACGTTACAAAAGAAGTTTCAAGTAAAAAACATGAAGATAAAGAGAATGAGGAATAAATTATTTACCACATAGAAAAAGTGGTTGTAAACTTTCAGTTGATTACCACTCAATGTGTATGATTAGTGTGAAGGCAACTGTCAACTATTAGTTGACAGTTCAAATCTTAAAATGATAAAGTTTAAGCATCAAGTTGTTTTCTATATAATCTCTTGATATAGTCGGTTATTAAATACTGTAGAAATCCGATTTTTTTATTTAAAAATTACATCGCTACGTAAATAATCAGTTTCAGTTACCCCCATTCTGACATTTATAAGACAGGCAGCAGTAAAGAAATAATCTGAAAGTCTGTTAATATATCTTAATCCCACTTCATTTACATGTTCTTCTGTTTCAATCAGAGCGACTATTCTTCTCTCCAGTTTTCTTGTAAAGGTTCTTAATATGTGAAATTCTGCAGCAATTTTACTTCCTCCGGGAATAATGAAATGCTTAAGTTCAGGCAGCTGGGGAAGATATTCATCTATTCTGCTTTCAAGCCATTCTACATCTTTTTCTGTCTGTTTGTAAGGACGTAACTCTCCAGGAGTTGCCAAATCACTTCCACAATCAAATATATGATGCTGTATAATGATACATTCTTTTCTAATATCAGATAATTCAGGATAATTTTCCATTTTTGCTACAACTGACCCAAGCAATGAACATAATTCATCAGATGTTCCGTATGTTTCAACTCTTATATGCGTTTTACTTACACATTCACCACCGTATAATCTTGTATATCCCTTATCCCCGTATTTTTGTATATATTTTCATAATAGACCTCCTGTAAATTATTTTTTTAAATTATATCACATAAATAACTGAAAAATTATAAATAAAAATTAAAAATAAGTTGAAAGAAAAAAATTAATTTATGATATAATTAAAATAAAGTTAAGGGATGGGGTAAATAAAGGTATGGAGAAGGAAACGATAACACTTGAAAAGGAACTGGCAGGTAAAACAATAAGGGAAAGTTTCTTTGAACTGAGAAAAGAAATAGATGAAAGATTTTCTGAGATAAAGGAAAAATATTTAAATAGTGTAATAAAATCAAAGAGAGATGTTTTCATTGAAACAATACTTTCTGATAATGAAGAAATATATAGTTTCAGGGAAAGTTATCATCCTGTTATGGAAAAAAAGTATAGTGTAACAGATATAGCAGATGAATTTTATTTAAATGAAGTTTATGTAGATATTTCCTACAATCAGCTGGAAGATATTGTCCAGGGAGAATACGAGGCATGGATAAATGTTGCCGGAGAAAATTATGGAATGAAAATTGTTCTTGAATATGACAGAAGATATGAGAAAAATTGAAAGATTGTATGAAGCTTTTAAACTGAACGGGAAAAAATGGCAGACTGTAAATATGGCACATTTTAAACGTATGCACAGAATAAAAGTTGTGGGATATGATTTCCAGATGACAAAGGAATTATATGAAAAAATAAAGGAAAATAGGGATGAGGCAGTGTATGAGTTTGGAATTTATGAGGAAAATATACTGTTTAACAAAAACTTTGTTATGGAATATAGAAGAAAAAGAAGATAATAAGTTCAATATTTGTAAGGCCTGTGAAAAATGATATTTCATTTGAATATGTAATAAAGAAAGATGAAAATGAAATACTTGTAGAAAATAATGGAACGGGAGATATACTGTGCCGCTATTCTGAAAATTTAAATGATCTTCATATGATAAGCAGGAAAAACTGGAAAATATATGGAATGTATTCTCTATAAAATCTATCCAGGAATGCAGAAAAAATTTAATGGTAAACTCAATAGAGCTGGAGGAAATGCCTGAATATTTTCTTTTTACAAATTTCAGGAAGGAAAGTTTTACAGACAAGCTTTAAAGAAAATATAGGGATAGAAAAACAGGATAAACAGTAAGGTGGAGCTATATAAAGTTTTTTTCAGATTATGAATTTATAAAGGAGAATTTTTCTCTTAAGGAAATAAATATAGGCAAGGATGTCCTGAAAAAATATAGAAACCTATAATTGCAACGAATTTATAAAAAATGATTTTGAGCTGTTTTTATAATGAGAAAATAAATCTGAATTTGTTTGCTGAGTGTATTGAAAAAAGTAATTATACAGAAGATATGCTAAGTTTCATAGTAAGTGAAATACAACTGAGGGTACCGGAATTCAGATGGGGGTATCTGAATGATTAGAAGTAGGAAAGCTGGTTACGAATATTTATGGGCAGGTTCAGGAAAAATATAAAAATTTATATCGGGAGAGGGATATTCTCCGTATTTGGAGATTAATGGAGATTTTTCTGAATGAATTTAGACTGGAAAATGAAAATAAAAGATAAATCCGTTTATAAGATTTAATAGCATATTTTCAAGTTTTTTTGGAAATCTTTCAGGAAACAGAAGAAGAAAAAATATAAGGAAATTAGAAAGAAATTTATTCACGAAGCACTAATGTGCCTCAGGGAAATAGACTATGTTACAGGAACGACAATTATAGATATATATTGTGAAAAGATATTGAAGGATATTGAAGGGGGTGTCTTTGGAGATGAATTAATGGCAGATTTTAAAAAATTGACGGAAGAAGAAAAGAGGATAATGGTTCTGCTGTATTATGACAAAATTGTGACAGGAAAAGAAAGTTTTGATGTATTTTCCAATGGAATAAAGTGCTTTTTTTCCTGATTCGATAATTTATCAGAAAAAAATATGAAAGGAAAAAAAGTAGTAATTTATATTAACAGGGAAAAGAAAAAGGAAAATAGAAATAAAGTAAAAATAATGGAAAATTTATTTCTGCCGTTAGGAGTAAAGGTGAAATATTACTGGGAAAATCATTTTGGTGTAATAAATGTAGAAAAAACATTAAAATTGGGAGAGGTTTCGGTTTTCTAAAAATATATGAGGGGATTGGGAATGAAATATAAAATAAAAATTACTGATGAAAGTGAAAAAAAGAAAATAAAACATAGGGGAAGATGAAATAATAGAAATAAAAATATAATATAGGACTGGCTGAAAATACTGATTTTGCAAATAACAGAAGTAGTATTGAAATGACGGTTACAGGAAAAGTCATATCGAATATAGAAAATAATACAAATGCTGAAAGTCCTGAAAACAGCGACAACAATACAGATTTATATGAGCAGAATAAAAAAAATATTATTGATTTGGCAAAATGGGCGGAATCATATCTTGAAAAAAATGATTATAGAAATGTGGAGGTGTTTGTAAATCTCGGAGCAAATAAAAATATAGACTACAAATTTGCAAATATGTTTGTAAGGAATTTTTCCCAGGAACTAAGCATTGAAAAGGGGATTGGAGTATTTGTACTTCATTTGAAACAGAAGTTTCATCAGAAAAATAAACTGGATATAAAATAAGAAGAGGCGGGACAAATTATATATTAAAATATTTGGGAAGTTGAGGTTGATAAAATGGATAGGGAAATTAACGAAAATATGTATGAGGGAAGAAACATAAACATAGCCCTTAATAATAGAAAAATAGAAAACTATCTCATAAGGGAATTTGAATTAACAGAAGGCATAAATGAACACCAGAAACTGAAATTAAAGATAGAAGTGGAAAAGGACAGAAAAAGTGAGCTTGAAGAAATAATTGGAAAAGAGGAAACTGAAATAAGAATAGAAGTTTCAGGAGAAGATATTTCTGTTGGGGAAAAGGAAATTTTCAAAGGGATAATTGATTATTTTGAAGTGCTTGAGTATGGAAGTGAAGGCTATCTGATTTTTATGGAAGCGTTTTCATACAGTATTCTTTTTGATAGAAAAATGGAAAAGAGATATAGGGTATTTCAGGATAAAAATTTTACATATGCTAATATAATTGATGAAATAAACAGTACATGCAGTAATAAGGATATACAGATAAAATATTTTAAGGGGGCTGAGGTACCGATAGGAAAGCTGATAGTCCAGTATAATGAAACAGACTGGGAATTCCTTGTGAGAATGGCTTCACACTTGAAGACAGGGCTACTAGTTACGGAGCAGGGAATAATTACATTTGGAGTAATAGAAACTGGAAATGTAAAAATGAAAATAAATATTATTCAGATTATTCAATTGTCAGAGACTATAAAAACTTATACTATAAAGTTTATTCAAACAAAGTTGTAAGTCTTGGTGATTCTGTTTCAATTAACAGGGACTATACTTCTGAGGATGGAAGTGGCGATGATGCTCTGACAGTTTTAAAACAAAAATATATTTGAAAAAAATAATCTTATGAAAAAGTGAATTTCTGGCAACAGATATAAAAATTATAATATATTGAAAAATATAATGAAGAAATAAAAGGGATGTAGTATTGAAGCGAAGGTTGAAAAAGGTGTTTTTCTGAAGAAGAAATTGCTAAAATGGAAGTTGTTTTTAATGAAGGTTTTAAAATAAAATAATCGAACAGAAAAGGAGAAGTGGAGTTCAGCAGGGCTTATTCTGATTATGGAATAAGGAGATGCTCATTGAGTTATCAGACTTTCTATTCTCAGACAAATACAGGATTTTTTTCTGCACTCCGGAAGTAAATGATACGGTAGAGGTTTACTTTCCAAATGAAGATGAAAAGTTTCGCAAAAAGTTTCCTGGGCAGTAAATAATAAAGGAAATGGAAGGTTCAGTGATTATGAAAAAGAAATTTTCATATTAATGGAAGTGATTTCAATCTTACAGTCAATAAAAAATAAAATGGAACTGAATATGGAAAAATTCATACACAAGAACTTCAAAAACAAGCAGTGAGACAGCAGAAAATTTTTGTAAATAAGGGATTGAAAAACATGGTAGTTG